>Ga0209780_1000050_pt1 | contig 56510 bp, 53 predicted proteins | sample WorMetexBAHAMAS2_FD_187384 | JGI IMG/M metagenome (GOLD analysis project Ga0209780, IMG submission 187384) | Marine gutless worms symbiont microbial communities from Max Planck institute for Marine Microbiology, Germany - Inanidrilus exumae... | ecosystem: Host-associated > Annelida > Digestive...
GTCGAAGGTCCAAACCATACGCACGTGCCATATCTGCCTCCCAAACCGCCTCGGGATACAGAATCATGTGTCACGCCCTTTGGGAATCCCCTTCCCACCGATTCCGTGTTCCTTGAACCCGCTCTAGACGCCCGGTGGCGATGTCGTCGGCGGCCAGCAACATCTGCGCCAGGGCGACTCCCCTGCCGTCGACGGCCGCCTGCAGCATGATGTGGGTGTGGCTGAAGGCCGGGCCGCGATCCGCGTCCGCGCCATCCACGCCGGCTGCTGCCAGCCACGTGGACCATTGGGGGAAGTCGGTCATCGGCCCCATGGTCTCGTGCAGCAGGGTCGCCCGTACCAGGTCGGCGGGCTCACGCAGCGCGTCCGGGCCGCGGGTCAGCTCCGGGCTGCACACCGGCGCCACGTCCTCGTCGGCGAGCCATACCGCCTGCACGCCCGGCCATTCGCCGCCGCCGAAGCGGATACCCACGTCCACGTCATCGCGGGCAAAGTCCACCAGCCGCTCGTTGGCCTGAATCCGGAGATCGATATCCGGGTGGCGGTCGATGAAGTGGCTCATCCGCGGCACCAGCCATTTCGCCGCCACCGACGGTAGAGTGCTGACGGTGAGAGGTCCGCCGGAATCCCGCGCCTGTAGCCGGCTGGTGGCCTCGGCGAGGCCGTCCAGCGCGTCGCGGACCGCCGGGAATAGGGCCTGACCCTCATCGGTCAGCAGCAGGGCGCGGTTCAATCGCCGGAACAGCGGCATTCCCAGATGGTCCTCCAGCGCCTTGACCTGATGGCTGATGGCCGCCTGGGTCACGTGCAGCTCCTCCGCCGCACGGGTAAAGCTCAGATGGCGGGCGGCGGCTTCGAATCCTCGTAAGGCGTTCAGCGGCGGCAAGCGACGTCCCATGCCGTCTTATATATTATTTTTTCTAATCCGATACACAGGAATCGTCGTTTGTGGAGTTTCCTGGACCGGCGTACCCTTCCAATCAGGCAATCGCGTCCGGTTCGGACAAGTTGCCTAAAATTTGAAGCAAATTGGAACATGAACGAAAATGGAAAGGACCCTGGCGATGTCTCCCCACGCGCTTCGGTTGCGATTTGGCGGTCATGCTCACGAAGATGGTGATTTCCGGGTTCTGAGCGGCCGGCGATCCGCACAAGAATTCCTTATCCGTATCTTCGATACGCTGGAAAGCTGGCACGAACGGGCCGTGCAGCGGCTGCTGCTGATGTCCATGGACGACAGGGTGCTCTCCGACATCGGTGCCGACCGTTCCGATATCGTTCGTGAGGCGTCCAAGCCGTTCTGGCGGGCGTAGTCGTATCGCCGATGGTGCGGCTGTACGACTATCTGCCGTCCGGCAACGGATACAAGATCCGGCTGCTGCTCACGTGGCTCGGCATCCCCTTCGAGCGCATTGAGCTGGATATCCTTAAGGGCGAGACGCGGACCCCGGAGTTCCTGGCGATCAACCCCAACGGCCGGATACCGGCGGTGCTGTTCGACGACGGGCGCGTGCTGGCGGAATCCAACGCCATCCTCTGGTACTTCGCCGAGGGGACGGAGTTTCTGCCGGCCGAGGCCTGGTCGCGGGCGAAGGTGTTGCAGTGGATGTGCTTCGAGCAATACAGCCACGAACCGAATGTCGCCACCTTGCGGCATTGGCTGACCAAGCTCGCCCGCGGCGGCGATGCCGCCTGGAGCGACCGCATCGCCGAGAAGCGCGCCGGGGGGAACGCCGCGCTGACGGTGATGGAACGCCACCTGGCCACCCACAAATTCATGGTCGGCGAAGCCCTCTCCATCGCCGACATTGCGCTCTATGCCTATACCCATGTGGCCGACGAGGCGGAGTTCGATCTGGCCGCGTATCCGGCGGTGACGACGTGGCTGGACCGCGTCCGCGCCCGGCCCGGATACATTCCCATCACCCAAGGGCCCATCACCCAAGGGTAAGACGAATACGAGAGGGGGGCTTCGGTTCGGACTCATGCCCGGCATTCATCGGCCCTATGACCCGAATTCATTTGTCGGTGCCGTAGAGCGCGCGCACACTGCGCGGCCATTCAAGGACAGCGAGACCCTGGCGTTATGAACCCCATCTGGCTCTACGGCGTCACCGTGATCGTCTGGGGTTCCAGCTGGCTCGCGGTGAAGCATCAGGTTGGCGTGGTGGCGCCCGAGGCCTCGCTGGTCTATCGGTTCGCGCTGGCCGCCCTCGTGATGATGGTGCTGTGTGTGCTCCGCCGCGAACGGATGCGGTTCGAGCTGGCCGACCACGCCCGCATGGCGACGATCGGGCTGCTGCTGTTCTGCGCCAACTTCTTCTTCATCTACTCCGGTATGGAGACGCTGACCTCCGGCTTGGCCTCGGTGGCGTTTTCCACCGTGGTGGGCATGAACATCCTGATTGGCGCAGCGCTGTTCGGCGAGCCCATCCGGCCGCGGGTCGCCGCTGGGGCGGCGCTGGGCATGGCCGGCATCGCCGTGGTGTTCTGGCCCGAGGTGCGAGCCTTCGACGTGGAGTCCGGAACGCTGCGGGGACTGGGACTGGTGTTGCTGGGCACCGCGTCGGCTTCGCTGGGCATGCTGAGTTCGGCCCGCGCCCAGCGGCGCGGCCTGCCGGTGTTCCAGGCCAACGCTTACGGCATGGTCTACGGCACGCTGTTCCTGCTGGCGCTGTGCCTGGCGCGCGGAACGCCCTTCGACTTCGATCCGCGGCCGGCCTACGTGATCTCGCTCGCCTACGTCACGGTGTTCGCCTCGGTGATCGGCTTTTGGAGCTACCTCACTCTGGTGGGCCGCATCGGCGCCGACCGAGCCGCCTATGCCAGCGTGCTGTTCCCGGTGGTGGCGCTGGCGCTGTCGACGGCCTTCGAGGGCTTCGTCTGGTCGATCCACCATGTGATCGGGGTGGCGGTGGTGCTGGCCGGCAACGTGCTGGTGCTGACCCGCGGCCGCGCAAAGCCGCCGATCGCCGCCGAAATCCCGACGCCGGAAACGGCGATCGGCAAGGCCACGTGACGCCATGAGCCGGAAAGCAATCCTAGCCCTAGTTTGCGGCGCCGTGGTGCTCACCCTCGCCATGGGCATCCGCCAGACCTTCGGCCTGTTCCTGTCGCCCATGAGCATCGACCTCGGCATCGGGCGAAGCTCGTTCGCCCTCGCCATGGCCGTGCAGAACATCCTGTGGGGGCTGGCCCAGCCTTTCGCCGGGGCGGTGGCCGACCGCTTTGGCGCCGGCCGCGTGTTGGCTGCCGGAACCGCGGCATACGCCGCGGGGCTGCTGATGATGGCCGGTGCCACTGACGTGTGGGGCCTGCACCTGGGCGGCGGCGTCCTGGTGGGTATGGCCATGAGCTGCACCAGCTTCGCCGTGGTCCTCGGCGCGGTCAGCCGAGCGGTGCCGGCGGAGAAGCGGAGCATGGCGCTCGGCGTCGCTAGCGCCGGCGGCTCCTTCGGGCAGTTTATCATGGCGCCCGTCGGCCAGTCGCTGATCTCGGCCCAGGGCTGGCCGGGAGCGCTGACCTGGATGGCAATCATCGCACTGGTGATCGCGCCGCTGGCGGTGGTCCTGGCCGGTCGTCCCGCCACCCAGGGCGCAGCGGCCGGCGGCGCACCGACCCAAACACTTCGCGAGGCGCTGGCCGAGGCGGGCAGCCATCGCGGCTACGTGTACCTGACGCTGGGCTTCTTCGTCTGCGGCTTCCAGGTGGTATTCGTCGCCGTGCACCTGCCGGCGTATCTCACCGATATCGGCCTGTCGGCCGGGCTGGGTGCCACGTCGCTGGCACTGATCGGCTTCTTCAACATTGTCGGCACGTGGATCTGCGGCGTGCTGGGCGGCCGCTATAGCAAGAAGTATCTGCTAAGCGGCCTCTACGTGCTCAGGTCGCTGGTCGTCGCCGCCTTCCTGGTGGCGCCGAAGACTGAGGCCACGGTGCTGGCCTTCGCCGCCGCGATCGGGCTGTTGTGGCTGGGCACGGTGCCGCTCACCAGCGGCCTCGTGGCGCAGATCTTCGGCGTCCGCTACATGTCCACGCTGTTCGGCGTGGTATTCCTCAGTCATCAGGTGGGCAGCTTCCTCGGTGCCTGGCTCGGCGGCGTGGTGTTCGACGCCACCGGTTCCTACGACTCTATCTGGCTGGCCTCCATCGCCCTCGGCTTCCTGGCCGCACTGCTGCACGTGCCCATCGCCGACCGGCCGCTTCGCCCGGCCGAGGCATGAGAGGTACCACGTGACGGTGGTGATGGTGCACCTGACCAATCACGCCAACCATCACCGTGGGCAGATCCACTGCATGCTGAGTCAGATACCGGTCAATCCGCCGTCACTGGACCTTCCGTACTTCCTGCGGGAAATCGGTTAGTCGGTCGCCTTCACGATCACCAGGGTCGTGTCGTCGGATGCGGGGCGCCCTGCTCGATGCTCGGCGCAGGCGGCCATCACCGCATCACAGATGGCCTGCGCCGGCTCGCCGGCATGGGCGCGAACCACGTCCATCAGCGCGTCGCGGCCGAACATGGCGCCGGCGGGGTTGCGACTCTCCCATACTCCATCGGTGGCGATCACCAGGATCGTGCCCGGTCCGCCCAGGGTCCCCACGACCTCTTCGTAGCGCCAGTCGGAATCGACACCGAGCGGAATGCCGCCGGTGGCGAGGTCTCGGACCGTGCCCGTGCCGGGATCGAACTCCATCGCCGGCGCATGGCCGGCGTCGACCCATCGCACCGTGAGACTACTGGGCTCCAGAACCACATAGAGCAACGTCATGAACCGGCCGCGGTGCACGTCGCCGGCGAGGGCGCGGTTGACGTCCGCCATCACCGGGCCGAGCGCGCTGCGGGCCAGGGCACCGGGCCGCGTGGCCCGGCCGCGCAGCAATGCCCGTGCCGTGGTCATCAGCAGCGCCGATGCCACGCCGTGGCCGCTGACGTCGCCGACGGCAATACCCAGGTGCCCGTTGGCGACCGGCGACAGATCGATGAAGTCGAAGTAGTCGCCGCCGGTATCCTCGCAGTACTCGCTGTGGCCGGCGATGTCGAAGCCCGGCAGGCTCGGCGCATCTTGCGGCAGCAGGTTCTGCTGCACCTCCATGGCCAGGGCCAGCGCCTCCCGCACGCGGACCCGATCGGCAAGCTGCGGAATCATGGTGTTAAAGGTATCCGCCAGCTCACCAAGCTCGTCACGGCCGGAGACGGGCACGCGGGCGGTCAGGTCACCACCGGCCAGCCGCTTTGCGGCGCCGGCCACGGCCCGCACTGGCTCGGTCACCGACCGGGCGCTGAACACGGCGACAACGATGACCACGGCGATCATGATCGCCGAAACTCCGCCGGCGATGGCGAGCTGCTGCGCGGTTTCTTCGCCGATGAGCACGTCGGCTTCGCCGGCGGCGCGGGCGATGCCGCTGAATGGCACGATGATCAACAGGTCCGTGCCCACCTCATCGATAGGCGCATAGGCCCACAGGGAGTCGCGGCCGCGATGGGCCAGGCGACGCACGCCGGCGCGTCCGGCGCCGACATCATCCACTACCTGAGCCAGGGATTCCGCGTCCTCCGATCGCAGCCAGTCCATGGTCACGCGCCTTCCAGGTGTGGGCGGTCGTAGTCGCGTTGAGCGACGATCAGCAGTCCCGGTTCATCGCCGCCTTCCGGTGTCGACAAGCGCACCAGCAGGGTCTCCGACTCTTCGGCGAGGGGCAGGCCGGCGTTATCTTCAAGCAGACGAAGGATCTGCACATCGACGGCGGCCACTCCGGCCATGGTGCCTTCGGCCGTCCGCACGGGGGCCGCGTGGGTCAGCAAAATCTGCCCGGTGGACGCGTCGGCCGTCGGCGGGATCCATACCGGCTCGCCAGCGTCGCGGGCCTCCTTGTACCAGGGGCGCCGCCGCGGATCGTAATCGGCCGGATAGCCGCCGTGGCCGGGAAACGATACATGGACACCCGATTCCAAGCCCACATAGGTCCAGAACACCACCTCCGGGTCGGCGGTGAAGATGCTCTGCAAGACTGGCATCAGGCCGGCCAGGCGCGCCAAATCGCCGGCCACCGACGCGCGGTCGACATCGGGTGCCAGCACCACGCTGGCGGCTTCCTCGCTGATGGGCTTGGCGGCCGGGCTGCTGTCGCGGCCGGCCGTCCGGTGGCGGGTCGAGGGCTCGACGCCCGGCGGCTTCGGCCCCCGGCCGTCAAAACGTTCGGCGGCGATCAGCGGTGGCGCCGGTTCGGGCGCCGCGTCGAGACGCCGCGCCGTTTCCCACGCCAGCGATCGGACGGCGAGCTCCACCAGCGCCTTCTGCTCGCGCAATAACACGGCCTGCTGCTCGATGGTCAGGCGCAGTTCCCGCGTCAGCCGTTCCTCCAGAACAGTGCGGTTGCGTTCGGCCAGCGCCACACCAAGGTCGCGGGTGGTCCGGCTGGCCTGCCATGTGACCACCACCAGTGGCACCAGCGCGATGGCAAGCAGCAGGATCAGAAGCTTGATGCGGATCGACATGGGGGGTCGCTAGTCCGTTAGCCTGGGCCGCGCGCCAGGAACAGCTTGCCGATGCCGGTGAGCGTGGTTGCCAGCGCCGCGAACTGCTCGGCGAAGGCGTCCCAGGTGACCGGTTCGGCTGCCACCATCATCCCGCCGTGGATATCGGCTAGCGTCCGGCGGCCGTCGATCCGGGCGACGATCTGCGGCGCCAGCGGCGGCAACGGCCACTTGAGGGTCATGCCGGCGAAGCTGCCGGAAATACGGGTGCCCGTTTCGGCCATGGCCGCGAATGCCTTGGCATCCAGGCCGCGCAGATGTGGCACGGCGTGCGGATCGCGCGGGTCTGGCGGCGTCACCGGGTTGTTCGCCTGCACCGCATAACAGACATGGGCCTTCATGGCACCGGTCAGCAGTTCGGCGAGGGCGCAGCTGTCCAGCCACGACAGCCCGGCGAGCCGTCGGCGCAGGTCGGGATCGGTGACGAAGGTCTCAGGCTCGTAGAACGCCGGCTCGATGAAGGTGACCAGCCGTAGTCCGGCCGCCGCCGCCAATTCGGCCACCTCCGGCACCAGGTAGGCGCGGTCGCGGGCGTGCAGCAGCAGGTCGTACAGGCCGGCATCGCCACCTTGCAAATGATCGCCGACGAACGGATTGCGCTTCAGCCAGTTGGCCGGCGGTAGGGCGTTCAGTAGCCCCCGCGCCGTAGACAGCCGCTCCGTCACGGGTCCCTCGGCGGCGATCATCCGGAGCATGGACTGCGCCGGATAGACCCCGGTGCGGCCCAGCGTGCCGTAGACCATCAGCCCCATGCCGCAGTCGTCGGCCAGCACCGCCACCAGCGCCCGCAGGCCCGCGGCCGGGTCCTCCAGGTGATGCAGGACGCCGCAGGAGTCGATGTAGTCGAAGGGCCCGAGGCCGCTCGCCGGCAGATCGAGCAGCGACATCCGGTGGAACTGCACGTTGGATAGCCGGCGCGCCCGCACCCGTGCCTCGGCAGTTCGGCGGCTGGCCTCGGAGACGTCGATGTAGTGGATCTCCGCCGGGGTGCCGGCGTCGGAAAGCTGCTGGGCCAGCATCACCAGGGCGTCGCCGGTGCCGCCGCCGGCGACCAGCACACGCAGCGGCTGCGACAGGTCGCGGCCGCCGCCGAAGACGTGATGGTTCAGCTCCTACAGGTCGCTGGGCGAGCCGGTGATCAGCCGCCGCACTTCGTCCGCCGGATCGCGCTCTGGATACGGCAGGGTCTCGTACTGATCGCGGACCGGGTCGTCCGGTTGCCGGTTCACGCGGGATGCCACGCTGGAATAGCTCTCATTCGGGCACCGTCAACACCACCTTACCGGTGCTGCGGCGTTCGGCCAGCGCCTGCAACGCCGCCGGCGCTTCGGCCAAGGGAAAGGTCCGCCACACGTGCGGCCGCAGAGATCCTTCGGCCAGCCAGCCGAGCAAGGTGTCGAAGGAGGCGTCCATCAACTCCGGCGCGATGGTTCGATGCTGGCCCCAGTAGTAGCCGATGGCGGCGATGTTCTTGACCAGCAGGATGTTGGCGGGGATCTGAGGCACGTCGCCGCTGGCGAAACCGACCAGGAGGATTCGCCCACCGAGCGCGGTGGCCCTGAACGCCGACTCGAAGGCGCTGCCGCCCACGGGGTCGTAGATCACCTCGGCCCCGCGATCGTCGGTCAGCGCGCGGACCCGCTCGCGGATGTCCTCGGCGCGGTAGTCGATAACGTAGTCGGCGCCGGCGGCGGCGGCGATCTTGAGCTTGTCGGCACCACCGGCGGCGGCGATCACCGTGGCCCCCATGCGCTTGCCGATTTCCACCGCGGTCAGGCCGACGCCTCCCGCCGCGCCCAGCACCAGCAGCGTCTCGCCGGCCTTCAAGTCGGCCTTGTAGGCCAAGCCGAGATGCGAGGTGCCGTAGGCCACCGGGAAGCCAGCCGCCGTCACGTCATCGACCGCGTCGGGCAGCCGATAGACGCATCCGGCCTGGGCCACCACCTGCTCGGCGAAGCCGCCGTAGTCGATCACCGCCATCACCCGGTCGCCGGGCTCGCAGCGATCGACGCCGGGGCCGCATTCCAGCACCGTTCCGGCTACTTCCAGGCCGGGGCTGAACGGCAGCGGCGGCTTGACCTGATAGCGGCCGGCCACCAGCAGGGTGTCGGCGAAGTTGAGCCCCACGGCGCGTACCCCGATACGCACGCCGGTGGCGGTCATCTCAGGCGGTGGGATGTCCTCGACGGTGAGGTCGGCAGGCCCGCCGAGGGTCCTGCACACGACGGCGCGCATGATTGGGTTCCCGAACCTTGGTCGATTTGTTTTCAACCTAGCAGCCTGGCAACGCATTATCCAACCGGCGGCGATTCCGTCGGCGGAGGTCAGACCGATCATGCGTGGCTATTTCGGTATCGGCGCCGAGCGCATCACCAAGGCGATGAACGTGGGTAGCCTGTTCCGCACCGCCCATGCCTTCGGCGCCAGCTTTCTGTTCACCGTTGCCGCCGCCTATCCGCGGGCGGAGGGCGGCCGTGCCGATACCTCCGACGCCATGGGGCAGGTACCGTACTACGCCTTTCACGATGCCGAGTCGCTGCTTCTGCCGCGGTCGTGCGTACTGGTGGGCATTGAGCTAACCGACGACGCCATCGACCTGCCGAGCTTCCATCATCCGCGCAGCGCCGCGTATGTCCTGGGGCCGGAGCGCGGCAGTCTGTCGCCGGAGATGAGCCGCGGCTGCGCCCACGTGGTGCGCATTCCGACGCGGTTTTCGGTGAACCTGGCCATCGCCGGCGCCATCGTCATGTACGATCGGTTGGCCAGCCTCGGCCGCTTCGCCCGGCGGCCCGAACGCCCCGGTGGCCCGATCGAGCCGCCGCCGGAGCACGTTTTCGGCGGGCCGCGGCTGCGCCGTCAGATAGAGGCGTTTCGCGCCGAACCGCCGACCCCTCCGGATGACAAGTAACCGGGTTTTCTATCCATCCGACCAGCCGGGTGCCGGTGCCATTCGGCCCACCGGGGTTCCGGCCCAATTGAACACCGTCGACGAGGCCCACGCCGCCACTGCCTGCCGCGCGGGGCCGTCGAGCCCGGCGTGGCGCAGCAGCAGCGTCGCCATAGCCACCTCTGTTGCCCGCTTGGCACCGTCATCGATCTTCACGGCGATTCCCAGTCCGGAACGCGGCAGGATCGCGCCATGAACGCCTTCCGCCCCGACCTTGAGCACCGCGCCGCCGCCGGTGACCCGGATCACAGTTGTGTCAAAGCTGCCCGGACCGGCCACGAGGTCCGGATGAGCGGTCATCGCCCGCAGCAGGCGGGCTGCCGCTGCCGCTCGCTCCGGCGTTACCGTGTCTGCCGCCGCATCGGGTGACGCCATGCGGGCCAGGGCCGTGGCCATCCCGGCCAGCGGCAGCGCCAGGGTCGGTGCGCCGCATCCGTCCACCGCCACGGTGTCCACGGGCGTGTTGGTCATCGCCTCGAGCACCGACCGTACTCGCCGCTGAACCGGATGGTCGGGGTCCACGTAGCCGGCGATCGGTTCGTCCAGGTACCGGCAGATGGTCAGGAACCCCGCATGCTTGCCCGAGCAGTTGTTGTTCAGTCGCGACGGTTCGGCGCCCTCGCGAATCAGTGTCGCCGTGGCCGATGGCGCGAAGGGCATCTGTGGGCCGCAGGCCAGGTCCCTTTCTCTGACGCCGACCCGAACCAGCCAGGCGGCAACCAGGCCCGCCGGCTCCGGCCGGCCGTCGTGGGAGGCGCAGGCCAGCGCCAGCTCCGCATCGCCGAGGCCGAATCGGTCGGCAGCGCCGGTCTCCACCAGCGGCAGGGCTTGCAGCGGCTTCACCGCAGAACGTGGAAACACCGGCTGATCCACATCGCCCCAGGCGGCGATTCGTCGTCCGGAGGTGTCGGCGACGACGGCTGCGCCGCGATGAAGGCTCTCAACGCGGTCGCCGCGCCAAACCTGAACCAGTATCGGGTTTGCTGGGCTCATCACCGCTAGCAGGCCGTTGAAAAATCCTGGAAGGACTGCGTTGCCGGTCCGACCGCCCGCATGGCAGGAGCCGCGGCGATGGCGATGCTGGGCGCATCGTCGAGCCGGGGCGACGAACCAGACGGACGATCCGACCGCAACCCCTTGGGGAAACAGGACAATGGCCGATTGACGGCGTCGGGTGCCGCTTGTGATGCGCCCAGCATCACGGCGCGCCCTCCTCCTGGTCCTCGGCCATTGTCCATGTTTCGCAGCCTCTTCAGGGTTGTTCAGCAGCCTGCTTGATCCAAGCTTCGCAAGTGTCCTTGATGCAACCTCCGCCAGGTGACGAGCGTGGCCGAGGGCCGGGTGCTTGGCAACATCGGGCGTCGCCTTTATCTTGCGGCGGCATGAGACGGATCAAATTCACCACTGCCGCCTCCCCGATGTCGCGGGCTCGTCCGCTGATGATCGGTGTGCTCGTCGCGTGGTTGTTTGCGCCCGCCCTCGCGTCGGCGCAGACCGGCCTGATCGGCACCTATAAAGAGTGGAGCGCCTATGCCGTCGGCAGCGGCGACAAGCAGGTCTGCTACGTGGGTAGTGCGCCCACCAAGGAAGAAGGCAAATACACTCGGCGCGGCGACACCTACGTGCTGGTAACCCACCGGCCCACCGACAAGGTCTTCGGCGAGGTCAGCGTCGAAGCAGGATACTCGCACAAAGCGGAGAGCGAGGTGGATGTGCGAATCGACAAGAAGCGGTTCAAGCTGTTCACCCACAACCGCAAGGATGGCGAGGGCAACGCCTGGACCTATGACGCGGATGCCGACCAGTCGCTGGTGCAGGCGATGAAGGCCGGCATCCGCATGGTGGTAAAGGGCACCTCCGCGCGCGGCACGCTGACCACCGACACCTACTCGCTTTCCGGTTTCACCGCCGCGATGAACGCCATCGACAAGGCCTGCGGCGCATCGGCCAAAAAGCGGTGACGATAGCTGGGTCGCTGCGGACCGCGCTATTCATCCTCCTTGCGTGGGGAGCTGGCATTGCTCATGCGGCCGGCGGTTTCACCGACGTGGATGCGGTCGAGGTGCGGCGGCTGGTGGGCGAGGGCGTCACGGTGGTGGATGTGCGCCGCGCCGACGAGTGGCGATCTACCGGTGTCATCGAAGGCAGCACGCTGATCACTGCCTTCGACGCCAGCGGCCGATTCAATCCCGAGTTTCCGGCGGCGATCGCGGCGGCTGCCCGCCCCGACCAACCGGTGCTGGTGATCTGCTGGACAGGAAACCGCTCCAAGGTCATCGCCGAGGCGCTGGCGGAGCAGGCCGGCTACAGCCGTGTGTTCAACGCCGTCGGCGGCATGCAGGAATGGCTCCGCGCCGGCGGTCCGGTGGGCGACTGCCGCTCCTGTTGACGTCGCTGGTTCGCCGAAGGCATTCGCCGGAACGGCGGATTTCCCCTTGGGCCGGGCGTCCGAACCACGATATCTAATCCCGTACGATGACCGAACAGCGAGTCAACCTGATCGGCCTGAGCCGCGAGCAACTGGCCGCCGTCTTGGCGGAGACCGGCGAGAAGCCGTTTCGCGCCCGGCAGCTCTGGCACTGGATCTACCATCGCGGGGCCGCCGATTTCGCCGCCATGACCACGTTGTCGAAGGATCTGCGGGGGCGCCTCGTCGAGCGGTTCAACGTCGACCGTCCGGCGGTCAGCCGCGACCAGCTTTCCACCGACCGCTCGCACAAGTGGCTGCTGTGCTTCGATGACGGCCGCGAGGCCGAAACCGTGTTCATTCCCGAGGATGACCGCGGTGCCCTCTGCATCTCATCGCAGGTGGGATGCACGCTCACCTGCACCTTCTGCCACACCGGCACCCAGCGGCTTGTGCGGAACCTCACTGCCCGCGAGATCGTCGGCCAGGTGATGGTGGCCCGCGATGCCTACGGCGAATGGCCCAGTCCGCGCGGCGAACGGCTCTTATCCAACATCGTGCTGATGGGCATGGGCGAACCGCTGTTCAACTATGACAACGTGGCGCAGGCGATCCGCATCCTGATGGGCGGCGAGGGGATCGCCATCTCCAAGCGGCGGATCACCCTGTCCACCTCCGGCGTCGTTCCGATGATCCGCCGCGTCGGCGCGGAGCTGGGGGTCAACCTGGCGGTGAGCCTGCACGCGGTGACCGACGAACTGCGGGACCAACTGGTACCCATCAACCGCCGCTATCCCATCGCCGAGCTGCTGCAGGCGTGCCGCGAGTATCCCGGCGCCAACAACGCCCGCCGCATTACCTTCGAGTACGTGATGCTGAAGGGCGTCAACGACTCCCCCGCAGACGCGCGGGCACTGGTCGCGCTCGTCACCGGCATCCCGGCCAAGTTCAACCTGATCCCGTTCAATCCGTGGCCGGGGGCGCCGTTCGAGTGCTCGAAGGCGGGGGCGATCACCCGGTTCGCCGCCATCCTCAATGATGCCGGATATTCGGCGCCGGTGCGGGTGCCGCGCGGCCGCGACATCATGGCCGCCTGCGGCCAGCTTCGCTCCGCTAGTGAGCGCGAGAAATTAAGCCGGATGAAGGCGCGCATCGCCGCCGGCATCGTCGACGACCATCATCCCCTGCCGGTCGGGTGACCGACCTTCGCCCCTATCTGCTGCTGACGCTGTTCTGCCTGGTGCTGTACGTGCCGGCACTGACGGCGCTGCCGCCGCTGGACCGCGACGAAGCCCGGTTCGCCCAGGCCACCAAGCAGATGCTGGAAACCGGCGACTTCATCGATATCCGGTTCCAGGACAGCCCCCGGCACAAGAAGCCGGCGGGCGCCTACTGGCTGCAGGCGGTCTCGGTGACGATCCTGGCCGGCGATGACCGCGCCGCCATCTGGGCTTATCGGGTGCCGTCGGCGGTGGCGGCTTGGGCGGCGGTGCTGCTCACCTTTGCCGCCGGCGCGCGGCTGTTCGACCGCAACACGGCGCTGCTCGGGGCGGCGATGCTGGCGTCGTCGCTGATGCTGGTGCTGGAGGCCCATCAGGCGAAGACGGACGCCATCCTGCTGGCCACCGTGGTGGCGGCGCAGGCGGTGCTGGCACGGCTGTATACGCGCCATTGGGAGGCTCCCTTGGACCAGACGCCGCCGCCGCTGCATTGGGGCTGGGCGATGACGTTTTGGGCCGCGCAGGGCGTGGGCATCCTGGTCAAGGGCCCGATCACGCCGATGGTCTCGGCACTGACCGTGATCGCGCTGTGCATCGTTGATCGCCGGGTGGGATGGCTGCGTGGTCTGCGGCCGCTCACGGGCTTGCCGCTGGCGGCGATCATCGCGTTACCATGGTTCGTCGCCGTCAGCCTAGTGTCGGACGGCGATTTCTTCGCCGGCAGCGTGGGTCACGATCTGCTGCCGAAGCTGATGTCGGGTCAAGAATCCCACGGCGCGCCGCCAGGGTACTTCACACTGCTGATGGTAGCCTTCTTCTGGCCGGCATCGCTGTTCGCCTGGCCGGCCGTTGTCGCGGCCTGGCGGCAATGGGGAACACCGGGGATGCGCTTCGCCCTGGCCTGGCTGGTGCCGGCGTGGCTGGTGTTCGAAGCGGTGCCCACGAAGCTGCCGCACTACGTGCTGCCGCTTTATCCGGCGCTGGCGTTGATCACTGCCGAGGCAGTATGGCGGGCCGTCACCGGTGGGCCGTCGAACCTCGGTGCCCGGTGGTCGCGCGTCTCCTACCTAATCTGGGGTGCGCTGGGCGTGGTGCTGGCGGTGGGTGCCATCGCCGTTCCCATCGCCCTTGGCGACGGTATTGCCCCATGGTCGCTGCTGCCGGCGGCCTTGGCGCTGATTGCCGGTTTCTTGCCGCCGTGGCTGGCGCGGCAGGGGCGTTTTTTTGCAGCGGCGGGAGTGGCAATCATCGCCGGCGGGGCCGCATTGACCGCGACGCTGGACAGGGTGATGCCGCGGGCCGACGCAATGTGGCTCAGCCGCGGCGTCGCCGAGGTTGTTCGAACCGAGGCGCCCGACCGCCTCGATCCGGTCATCGCCGCCGGTTTCCACGAACCGAGCCTGATCTTCCTGCTAGGCACCGATACGGTGCTCACCGACGGACCGGGTGCCGCTGCGATGCTGCTGGCGGAAGCGGGACGGATCGCCGTGGTCTCCAGCCGCGAGGAGGAGCGGTTCCGCGAGCACCTCGGCGCCGAGTCCGATCGCGTCGAGCAGGTGGATGTGGTGAGCGGGGTCAACTATTCCCGCGGGCGCACCCTTGACCTGAGGCTCTACTGGTCCGTGCCGTAGACCATCGTAACCAGCCTAGGGCCTGTTGCCCTTCAGCACATCGATCTGGTTCGAGACCAAATCGATGCGGTGAATGTCAACTGACCCTAATCACACGGTTTTCGCTTGTGGCAGTCGATCCCGACTGGTAAGCCGCAGGCGACTCTAGCGGAAGGCCCCAAACAGATACGAATGATCGGCCCGGCGGCCCGCAACTCCCTTTCGGCGGTGGCCCGCGGCGTGAATGCCGTTGCGGCTCGTCCGCTCCTCGCCCTGTTCATCCCGACGGCGCTGATCTGCCTCACCTGCGCGCTGTATTTCGATCAGCCGGTGGCAGAGTTCTATCGCAACGACGCCCACCCCGCAGTCTACCCGGCGTTCAAGTACATTTCCAAGTTAGGCGACGCCACGGGATACATCCTCATCGCGGCGCTGGTGGTGATGGTGGCGCGGTTCTCCACCTATTTCGACAACGCCGCGCGCTGGCACGGGCGTCTGTCGCGGATGGCCGACGCGGCCCTGTTCGTTGTTCTTTCGATGGCCATCTCCGGCGCCATCATCCACCTGCTCAAGCTCGTGGTGGGGCGGCTGCGCCCGAAGGTGCTTTTCGAAAGCGGGGTTTACGACTTCTCGCCGTTCGCCTTCGACCTCTCGATGAACTCGTTTCCGTCGGGCCACACCCAAGCGGTGTGGTCGCTGGCGGTGGCGATGATCCTGGTATATCGGCGCTACGACGTGGTCTACATCGCCATTGCCGCGGCGGTCGGCTTCAGCCGCATCGCCACTTACGACCACTTCATCTCGGACGTGATCTTCAGCGTCTACATCGGCATCGTGACCCCAATCCTGATCAAGGAACGGTTCTTCGATCCACGGGGCATCCCAGTGGCCGTGTCCTTCGCCGACGCTAAGCTGGACGATAGTGCCGGCGCCAGGCCGGAAACCCGCGGGCCGGACGAGAGCGTGGCCGAGGAAAACCAGGATGACGAGGCGAAGGTGGTTCCCTACGCATCCGACCGGCGGGGGGTGCCTGGTTCCTGATTGCCAATCCACCGTCGGAATCCCGCCGAAGGCCGGTTGAATCCCGCCGATTTCCGACCAAGTTCCTGATAACGATTTCCAATCCATCCAATCCCAATTTAAAGCCCGCCTCGGAGGAGTGTCGATGACCGCCTATCCCGTCCACACGCTGAGTTCCGCGCCCGAGAAGTCGCGCCCGCTGATGCAGGCCGCGGCGGACCGAATGGGCTTTCTCCCCAACCTCCTGGGCGTGATGGCGGGGTCGCCGGCAGTGATCGATTCCTACCTCACCATGGGCGGCAAGTTGGCGCAGACGTCCTTCTCGGCGGCGGAGCAGCAACTCCTGCAACTGTCCATCAGTGCCGCCAACGGCTGCGAGTACTGCGTGGCGGCGCACACGGTCGGTGGCAAGCGGTCGGGCCTTCCGGACGCGGTTGTGGAGGCGGTGCGCAAGAACCAGCCGATCAAGGACGCCAAGATGGAAGGCCTGCGTCGGTTCGCCCAGGCGGTGGTGGAAAAGCGCGGCTGGGTCGATCGCGACGATCAGGCATCGTTTGTCCGCGCCGGGTTCACCGCCGCGCAGGCGCTGGAAGTGGTGGTGGCGGTGGCCATGAAGACACTGTCCAACTACGTTAACCACATGGCCGACACGCCGGTGGACACGCAGTTCCTGCCGGCCAAATGGACCAAACTCAAGGCGGGCTGAGGCGACGCGACATGCGGTTGTCATGTCCTTGACGCAAGGGAGCGGCTCCGGGTCTCGGCCGGCGCGCCGGACCCTGTTCACCGGTGATCCCATGTGCTCGTGGTGCTGGGGCTTCGCCCCCGTGCTGCGCGAGATGGACCGCGCCTTCGGTGTCCAAGCGCCGATAAGGGTGGTGGTCGGCGGGTTGCGTGCTGGCGAGAAACGTCCCATGGACGACCGCTCCCGCGACTATGTCCGCCATCACTGGGAACAGGTGGCGGCGGCCACCGGGCAGCCGTTCAATTTCGACTTTTTCGAGCGCGGCGGCTTCGTCTACGATACCGAGCCGGCGTGCCGGGCCGTGGTTGCGGTGCGCAACATCCATCCTGCGGTCGCTATTGACTACTTCGAGGCAGTGCAGCGGGCGTTCTACGCCGACAACCGCGACGTGACCCAAGCCGACGTCCTCGCCGATTTCGCCGCGGAACGGAACATCCCGCGGACTGTATTCGATCCAGTATTCGAGGCACCGGAAATCATCGAGGCCACGCGTGCCGACTTCGAATTCGCCCGGGCGCTGGGCGCTACCGGCTTTCCCTCGGTGGTGCTGGGCAACGACGACGGATTCGCCTTTCTCACCATTGGCTATCAGGCCTTCGAGGCGCTGAGACCGGCCGTGGAAGCCTGGCTCCAGCGATAGCGCCTTTTCCGAGGCGGCCGTTCGCCTATACTGCGCCGCGGTCTCGGTCTCTCATCGGTACCCACGTCGAAAAAGGACCATCGATCCATGAGCGATGCGGTGAAGAAGGTGGTGCTCGCCTACTCGGGCGGCCTTGATACATCGGTCATCCTGCGCTGGCTCCAGGAGGTCTATCGGTGCGAGGTGGTGACCTTCACCGCCGACATCGGCCAGGGCGAGGAGGTGGCGCCGGCGCGCGAGAAGGCCGAGATGATGGGCGTCCACGAGATCTTCATCGAGGACCTCCGCGACACCTTCGTCCGCGATTACGTGTTCCCCATGTTCCGCGCCAACGCCCTCTACGAAGGCACCTATCTGCTCGGCACGTCCGTTGCCCGGCCGCTCATCGCCAAGCGCCAGATCGAGATCGCCGAGGCCGTCGGCGCCGACGCGGTGGCTCATGGCGCTACCGGGAAGGGCAACGACCAGGTGCGCTTCGAGCTCACCTACTACGCGCTGCAGCCAGACATCCGGGTCATCGCGCCGTGGCGTGAGTGGGACCTGGATTCCCGTTCCACGCTGCTGGCCTACGCGGAACGCCATCAGATCCCCGTGCCGCGCGACAAGCGGGGCGAGGCGCCCTATTCCATGGACGCCAATCTTCTGCACATCTCCTATGAGGGGAAGGCGCTCGAAGACCCGTGGGAAGAGCCGGACGAGGGCATGTTCCTGCGGTCGGTGTCGCCGGAATCGGCCCCCGACCGGGCGACCACGGTGGAGATCGACTTCGAACACGGCGATCCGGTGGCGGTCAACGGTCAACGGCTGGGTCCGGCGGATCTGCTGGCGCGGCTGAACGATCTCGCCGGAGCCAACGGTGTCGGCCGCATCGATATCGTCGAGAACCGTTTCGTCGGCATGAAGTCGCGCGGCGCCTACGAGACCCCGGGCGGCACGGTGCTTCTGCATGCGCGCCGCGCGGTGGAGAGCCTCACACTCGACCGTGCCGCCGCGCACCTGAAGGACGAGCTGATGCCGCGCTACGCGGAGCTGATCTACAACGGCTTCTGGTTCGCGCCCGAACGCGAAGCCTTGCAGGCGGCCATTGATTCCACCCAGGCCAACGTGACCGGCACGGTGCGGCTGAAGCTGTACAAGGGCAACGTCATCGTCACCGGGCGCAAATCGCCCCACAGCCTGTACGACACGGATGTCGCCACCTTCGAGGCCGACAAGGTTTACGATCAGCGCGACGCTGCGGGTTTCATCCGACTCAACGCACTTCGCCTGCGCCTTGCCCGTCGGCTGGACGGCTGACCGGCTGCCACCGGGGAACTGCCATGACCGGCGCCGGTGCCGGGGCCGGCATTTCCAACAACCTGCGCGGCGTGCTGTGGATGGTGGCGGCAACCATCGTCTGGGCGGCGTTGGCTGGGTTCATCCGCCTCGCCTCGGAGACCGTTCACCCCTTTCAGATCGCCTTTCTGCGCGCCGCGTTTGCGCTGCCGCTGGTGATGGCGTGGCAGGTTCGCGATCACGGGCTGCGGCTGCCCGTCCGCCATTTCGGGCGACATGTTCTTCGCGCCGCGTTGTTTGGCGCCACCATGCTGTGCCTGTTCTCGGCCCTGGCCATGGCGCCGCTTGCCCTGGTGACGGCCATTGTGTTCACCGCGCCGCTTTTCACCACCATCGGCGCCGCGGCGTTGCTGGGCGAGACGGTGGGGTGGCGGCGCTGGATGGCGGTGGCGGTGGGTTTCGCCGGTGTCCTGGTGGTGGTGCGGCCGACCGGCGGCAGCATCGAACTCGGTGTCTTGCTGGCGCTGGCGGCCGCGGTGCTTGCGGCCGGCGATTGGCTGGTGCTGAAACCGTTGGCGCAGCGACTGCCAGCGCCAACGGTGGTGCTCTGGGTAACGGTGCTGAGCCTGCCGGTGACCCTGATCCCGGCCTTAACTGTCTGGCAGACTCCGGATTTGGTCGGGCTGGGCTGGGTGGTGGCGGTGGCGGTCGCCGGCACCTGCGCCCAGGGGTGCGTGACGCGGGCCATGGCCCTCGCCGACTTGCCGCTCCTCGGGCCGTTGAGCTTTCTGGAGCTGGTGTTCGTGGCCGTCATCGGCTGGCTCGCCTTCGACGAGCGGCTGGCGTGGACGACTGCCGTCGGCGCGGCGGTGATCGTTGCCTCGTCGGCCTATGTGGCCCAGCGCGAGGCCCGACGGCCGCGGCCGGTCGAGGGCAGTTACTGATTCTCGGAAGTCGTCGGCCGCCATTGGGCGGCGCGCCGCTCGGCCTCGGCCCGTTCCTCGGCGCTCAGCTCGGCGGCCAGCTTGTCCCGCCGTTCGGGTGCCAATGGATGGCCGGCGTCGGCCGCCAGCACCATCCACTTCAGTGCTTCCACGCGGTCCATAGCAACGCCTTCGCCGCGAGCCAGGCGCACGCCGATGTGATGCTGTGCGCCGGTATGGCCCTGCTCGGCGGCCGCCAGGAACCACTGCGCCGCCGCCTCGATGTCCTTGTCGACGCCGAGTCCATCGCGGCTCATCTTCCCCATGTTGTACTGGGCACGAGCGAAACCGGCCTTTGCCGCCGCGCTTATCCAGCGCGCCGCCAGGGCCGGGTCCTTGTCGACGCCGACGCCGTCCGCATACATCTTGCCCAAGGTATATTGCGACCGCGCCAGGCCCTGGTCGGCCGCCTTTTCGAGCCATTCCAGGGTGCGCGTGTAGTCGCGTGCGACATCGTCCCCCGCCATGTAGGACAGGGCCACGTTGTGCTGAGCGCGGGCATGGCCCTGATTTGCCGCCCGACTCCACCAATGGACGGCCCGGCGCCGATCCACGTCGACGCCACAGCCCTCGTCGTACAATGTGCCAAGGTTGAACTGTGCGCGGGCATCTCCGGCTTCGGCCAGTGGTCTCCAGACTGCCATGGCGCGGGCGAAGTCGCCGCGCTGATAGGCCGACCAGCCGTCCGTCAGGCTGGCGGCAGCGGCCGGTGCCGACGCCACGAGGACGGCGAGGATGGCAACGCACCAGCCCCAGCGCACGGTCACCGCCCAGCGATGGGCGATACGGTCCAAGAAGGTCTCGTCTGCTCTTGTCGATGTCTTCGACACCACTCTCGTCTCCCTTATGGGCATGTCGCTCACCGAGCTTTCCTTAGGACGGGCTGGCTGAGAACCGCCCCAACCGGGCTCGAAGCGCCGCAATCAGGCCGTCGACGCCGTCGCGGCGGACCACCGCGGTGAATTCCGACCGTTGCGTCTGGATCATGCTGACGCCGCTCACCATCACGTCGAGGATCTTGTAACCCGTCGTGCCGCCGCGGACGCGCCAATCGGCCGCCAACGGCGGGCCGCTCGGTCGCTGGATCTCGGTGGACACCAGGGCGTCCGTCTCAGTGAGCGCGCGGGCGCCGGTGATGCGGAACGTTTCTCCCGCATAGCCGCCGAGCCGACGGGAATAGGTGCGCAGCACGTACTCCTGGAACAGCCGTTGGTACTCGGACTTCTGGTCGGCAGAGGCGCGGCGCCAGGCGGGCCCCAGCGCGAACCGGCCGATGGTTTGGAAATCGATGCTCCGGCTCAGCAACTCGCGGACCCGGGCCTCGCGGTCGGTAAGCGGCAGGTTGGCGGCGCCCAACACGGTCAGCGCCTGCTGCCCCAACGTGTCGATGAAGCGCGCGGTTTCCTCCGGCGGTGTGCGCTGGGCGAACCCCAGCTTCGGCAGCAGCGGGACAAGCAGCATCGCCATCGCCGCCGTCCGCCGTCCGCCGTGTCATGGTTCCCATGGCGTTCACGTGTAATCCTCTCCCGTGATGGCCGGAACGTTAGTCGAGAGCTTCATTGGAGTCCAACAGCCGATGGACCCGATGACGCAGCGCCGGCAGCAGCTCGGTGTCGAACCAAGCGTTGCGCTTTTGCCAGGCGGTGGTTCGCCAGCTTGGGTGCGGCAGCGGGACGTACTCGGGACCGAAGTCCGCCCAGGCCCGCACCGTTTCGGTGAGCGTTCGTTGCCGGCGCCGCCCCAGGTAATAGGCCTGCGCGTAGCTTCCCACCAACAGCGTCAGTCGCACCGCCGGTAGCAACGGCAACAGCCGGGAATGCCACAGGGGTGCGCATTCGGGCCGCGGCGGGCGGTCGCCGCCGCGGTCGTCGCGGCCGGGATAGCAGAACCCCATGGGGATAATGGCGATCCGGTCTTCGTCGTAGAACGTCTCTCGATCCAGCGACAACCAGTCCCGCAGCCGGTCGCCGGAAGGGTCGTTCCACGGCACCCCGGTTTCGTGCACTCGGGTACCCGGCGCCTGACCGACGATCAGCAGCCGGGTGGTCGACCGTGCCCGCAACACCGGCCGTGGGCCCAGCGGCAAGTGTCCGGCGCAGACCTGGCAGGCCCGTGCTTCGCCGACGGTGGCGGTCAACGGGTCTTCGGACGTGCTCACCAGCCTTTTTCGAGGATCGCGTCGACAAACCGCGGGACCACCTCGGTGGCCGGGCCATAGATGGTGTCGGCGAACTGGGTGGCGCCCAGGGACGGCTCCATGTTGAGCTCCACCGTATGGGCCTCGGTGAACTGGCGCACATGGCTGACGAAGCCAGCCGCCGGATAGACATTGCCCGACGTCCCGATGGACATGAACAATCCGCACCCGCCCAACGCGGCGTAGATGCGGTCCATGTCCAGAGGCATCTCGCCGAACCACACCACGTGCGGGCGCAGGCGACCTACAGTGCCGCAGGCCGCACACGTGTCTTCCACCGACAATGGTCCATCCCAGACCACCACGTTGGCACACTGCTGGCACCGTACCTGCCGAAGTTTGCCATGCATGTGGATCAGGTTGCGGCTGCCGGCGCGGTTGTGCAGGTCGTCGATGTTCTGGGTGACCAGCAGGACGTCGCCGGGCCATTCGGCTTCCAGCCGGGCCAGCGCGCGATGCGCTGCGTTGGGCTGTATACCCGGATCGGCGAGCTGGCCGCGACGGTCGTTGTAGAACGCGTGGACCATGTTCGGGTCGCGCGCGAATCCCTGTGGAGTCGCCACGTCCTCGAGGCTGACCCGTGCCCAGATGCCGTCCTCGTCGCGGAAGGTGTCGAGCCCGGATTCCTTGGAGATGCCGGCGCCAGTCAGGATGACGATGGGCGGATGAGTGGAGTCGGCAGTGGACATATCGAGGGTTCCCTCCCTTGGGCCCGGAGCGGTCGAGCCTTCTTATCGTTGAACATACGATTGCCGGCCCGACGGTCAACCACGAGGCGGTCAACAATCGGTGTTCGGCGGCTGGGCATGACTGCCCGTTCGGTGTATGGGATGCCGCGCGACGACGCGGGAGAGTGCCGACCCATGCCAGCCGATCCGTCCATCGCGAAGGCGCGGCCGAAGGCCCATGCCGTGCTGTTCGTCTGTTTGGGCAACATCTGCCGTTCGCCCAGCGCGGAGGGCGTGTTCCGCGCCCTGGTGCGGCGCGAGGGGCTGTCGGACCGGGTGTACGCCGACAGTGCGGGAACCTATCCGTATCACGTGGGCAAACCGCCGGATCGCCGCGCGCAGGCCGCAGCCCGCCGGCGGGGCGTTGACATCAGCCTGCTACGCGCCCGCGTCGTCGAACCACAGGATTTCTTCGATTTCGGTCACGTGCTGGCCATGGACGATGACAACCTGGCGGACCTTGTGGCCATCTGTCCGCCGGATGCCCCCACCCGGCCGCGGCTGCTCCTCGACTTCGCACCGGGGGCGGCGAGGCGCGAGGTTCCGGACCCCTATTACGGCGGGGCGGCCGATTTCGAGCACATGCTCGACCTGATCGAATTGGGCGCGAGCGGGCTCTTGGAGCAGCTGCGCGCCGAAGGACTCTGGCGTCGCGGATGGGCGCCGAGGTGATTGCCAGCTTGGCTGCCGTCGTCGCCCGTGGCCTGGATCGCCGTGCCGTCCGCGCCACGCCCATGGGTGGCGGCTGTGTGGGTACCGTTGCCCTGGTTCACCTGGATGACGGCGGCGCCGTCGTGCTCAAGACCGGTGGCGACCCCGCCGCCCTGGCCTGTGAGGCCGAGATGCTGCGGTATCTGGCCGCCCACACGGCGCTGCCCGTTCCCGGCGTTCTCTACGACGAACCGGGCGCGGTGATCATGGAACGGATCGAAACCGAGGGCGCGCTGACTGCCGCGGCCGAGGCCCACGCCGGTGCGTTGATCGCCGAGCTGCACGCCGTCTCCGCACCGGAGTACGGGTTCCACCGAGCCACTGTCATCGGCGGCCTGCCGCAGCCCAACCCGTGGCGCGACCGGTGGCTCGACTTCTTTCGCGATCATCGTCTGCTGTACATGGCCGCCGAGGCTCATCGGGCAGGGCAGCTACCGGCGGCGATGGCGGCGCGGGTAGAGACCCTGGCCGGCCGCCTCGATCGGTGGCTGACCGAGCCCGACGCGCCGTCGCTAATCCACGGCGATCTGTGGGCCGGCAACGTGTTGTGCCGGCGGGGCCGCATCGCAGGCTTCATCGACCCGGCCATCGCCTTCGCCGACGCCGAGATCGAGCTCGCCTTCGGCACTCTGTTCGGCACCTTCGGCGCGCCGTTCTTCGAGGCCTGTGCGACGCATCGGCCGCTCAGGCCCGGGTTCTTCGAGGAGCGGCGCGACCTCTACAACCTGTATCCGCTTCTGGTCCACGTGCGACTGTTCGGCGGCGGCTATGTCAATCAGGTCGGGCGCACGCTCGACCGCTACGGTGTCTGAGGAGAAAACCTGGAATGGCCCGTCATGAGCCGCTGGCGCTGGTGATCTTCGACTGCGATGGCGTGCTGGTGGATTCCGAGCCCATCGCCAGCCGCACCATGGCCGAGCACTTGACGGCCCTCGGCTATCCGATGACGCCGGAGCAGTGCGTGGAGCGGTTCACCGGCGTCAGCCTGAAGACGGTGATGTCCCGCATCGAGGCCGACTGGGGTCGGTCGTTGCCCGAGGATTTCGTCCCGTCGTTGCGGGAACGCGACTTCGCCGCCTTCGCCGCCGACCTGAAATCCATCGAGGGCGTCGCCGAGGCGGTGGCGGAGCTGGCGGTACCCGTCTGTGTCGCCTCGTCCGGAGCGATGGCGAAGATGCGGTTCACCCTGGGAGTCACCGGGCTGCTGCCGCTGTTCGAACCCCACCTGTTCACCGCCGAGGACGTACCGCTCGGCAAGCCGGCGCCCGACCTGTTCCTCCACGCCGCACGGCATATGGGGGTTGCCGCATCGGCGTCCGTGGTGGTGGTGGACAGCGTCGCCGGGATTCAGGCGGCGCGGGCGGCAGGGATGCGGGTGTTCGGTTTCGTCGGTGGCGGCCACGCGGGACCTGGCTATGCAGACGCGTTGCGCGACGCTGGCGCCGACGTGGTGTTCGACCGGATGAAGCGACTGTCGGCGCTGGTAAGAGATCCGAGCTCGGAAACCTTCGAAAAGACCTGACCGCCGGGTATGTTTGTTGGTTACGCGATGGTTGATTTTTTGTTACGATGCCGCCACTGAAAGAGCCTTAAAGGCGGAACGACGGCCACGGTCGGTTTTCTGGGGAGGGAATCACCACGGCGATATCCGGTTTGCGCAGTCCGTTTTAACACGGGACGGCCGTCCTGCGTCCATGGCAAGCGGGCGCGGTAGACGCCACAAGATCCCGCGAGGGGAGGAAGCGCTCCGGGTGCCGCAAGGCCGCATTCTGTAAGGCCGAATACGCCCTCCGCGGCTCGTTCTCACACGGTCGAGCTTGGGCGTAGGGGCGCCGTCCTGGAGCTGGGGGGAGACAGGACGGCGCCCCGTTTTTTTTAAGCGCACCGCTGGCCCGAATTGCCTGACCGGCGGGCCGCGGTGCTTCCCGGCATTCAGGCCGTCAGCGGATACTGCGCCAGCGCCTCGTAGTGCGGTCCGGCACTGCCCAGTCGGCTTTCGAACAGGGTGAAGGAGTCCACGTCAACGGGGCCGGCGCGGAGGTCGTTCTGCGCCTCGATGAAGGCGCCCACCGGCCCCGGTGCGCCGTCCTTGAAGTGGGCCAGCGTCACGTGGGCCTTGAACTTGCGCCGTTCCGGTTCCAGGCCGGTGCGGACCACCGCCGACTCCACCTTCTCCCGCAGATGCAGAAGCCGGTCCTGGCGTTCAATGCCCGCCCACAGGGTGCGCACCCGGCGGCCGTTGCCGAAGCAACCGAGGCCGTTGACGGTGATCGCGAAGGCGGGCGCGCGGATGCGGTCGAGCGCGTGGTGGATGTCCTCGGCCACGCCCGCGTCCACCTCGCCGATGAAGCGAAGGGTGATGTGCATGTGGTCGACGTCCACCCAGCGGGCGCCACGCAGTCCGGTGCCGACGTCGGCCAACCGCTGGCGGACATCCTCCGGCAGGGGAACGGCGACGAACAGCCGCATGAGCAGTCGGATCCGCGTTGGCCGGCGATCGATCCGCGGAGCGGATCAGGGCGCCGGGCTGGGGTTGTCGTCGTGAATCGCGTCGATGGCGTCCAGCAGCGACGAAGGCAGGTGCAGGTCGGCTGCGCCAAGATCGGCGGCCAACTGATCTGGCTTGGTAGCACCGATCAGCGCGCTGGTGACGAACGGTCGGCTGACCACCCAGGCGATGGCCATCTGCGCCGGATCGAGTCCATGCTCGCGCGCTAGGTTCACGTACGCCTCGGTAGCCGCCACGGCGTTGGGCTTGGTGTAGCGACCGTAGTGGGGAAACAGGGTCAGTCGCGAGCCGGGCGGCCGGGCATCATTCAGGTACTTTCCGCTCAGGGTGCCGAAGGCCATGGGCGAATAGGCCAGCAGGCCGCAGTCCTCGCGCATGGACACCTCGGCCGTGCCCACCTCGAACAGCCGATTGAGCAGGCTGTACGGGTTCTGAATGCTGGCCATGCGCGGCAAGCCGTCGTTGTCGGCCAGGGACAGGAACGACGTCAGGCCCCACGGCGTTTCGTTGGAGACGCCGACGGCGCGCAGCCGACCGGCCCGCACTTCCTCGGTCAGGGCATCGAGAGTCTCGGCGAACGGCGTCCTCGCCACCTCGGGGTCGTGCACATAGCCGCGTTCACCGAAGTAGTTGGTGCGGCGGTCGGGCCAATGGATCTGATAGAGGTCGATATGGTCGACGCCCAGGCGCCGCAGGCTGCCCTCCACCGCCGCACGGATCTGGCTGCGGCCGTGGCGCAGGTCGCCGCCGCGCACGTGGGCGAAGTTGGCGCCGGGGCCGGTGATCTTCGTCGCCAGCACCACCCGCGACCGAGTTCCCCGGGCGCGCATCCAGCGGCCGACGGTCTCCTCGGTGCGGCCGGCGGTCTCCGCCCGCGGCGGGATCGGATACATCTCCGCCACATCTATAAGGTTGACCCCGGCGTCGAGGGAGGCGTCGAGTTGGGCGAACGCCTCAGCCTCGGTGTTCTGTTCGCCGAAGGTCATGGTGCCGAGGCCGATGGCGCTGACCTGCATGTCGGTGCGCCCGAGTGGTCGATACTGCATGAGGGGAAAGCCCGGTCAGGTAAGCAGCGTACAAACGCTCATATAGAGCACTGCGGCGTCATGTTGAACCGTCCTACTGTCGGTTCCGCGCTTCCGCCCGTGCTTCGACGAGCAGCGACCGCACCGACGGGAGGATGCGCTCGACGATCACCCGTACGCCCTCGGCGTTGGGATGAATGCCGTCCGCCTGGTTGAGGGCGGACTGTGCCGCGACGCCATCGAGGAAGAACGGATACAAGCCGACACCGTGGTCGTTGGCGACGCGGGGATAGACGGCGTTGAAGGCCTCGCCGTATTCCCGCCCTAGGTTGGGCGGCGCCAGCATTCCCGCCACCAGCACGGCTACGCCGCGTTGCCGCAGTTCGCCGACGATGGCATCCAGGTTGGCGTGGGTGGTGCGCGGATCGAGGCCGCGTAGGCCGTCGTTGGCGCCCAGCTCGACGATGGCTGCATCCGGAGCCCCACCCGGCACAGTCGCCAGCGCCCACTCCAGCCGTGCACGGCCGCCGGCGGAGGTGTCACCGGAGACGCCGGCGTCGATCACCCGCACGTTCAGCCCCTCGACGCGCAGCGCGGATTCAAGCACCACGGTGAAGCCCTGATGGCGCGGCAGGCCGTATCCGGCGGTCAGGCTGTCACCCAGGACCAGCAGGTTCATGGAGCCCTCCTGCGGGTTCCCCTGCGGCGTCTCGGCCGGCGCTACGCCGACGGTCATTGCCAGCACGGCTGCTGCCGTCGCGTTGACAACCACTGCCGCTGGGCCATATGCCGCAAGAGCCGCGATACGTCGGCGCCATGACCGAAATGCCATCGACAATGCCTCCTGAACCACCCGCTAACACCGACGCCGGGACATCCGTAAACCTGCAAGGGGTCCATCTTAAGCTGGCGAGCGCCGCTGGCGAGGTCAACATCCTGCGCGGCCTCGACTTGGTTATCGATCCCGGCGAGGCGGTGGGCGTGGTCGGCCCTTCGGGTTCGGGCAAGACCAGCATGTTGATGGTCATCGCCGGCTTGGAACGCGCCACCTCAGGCCGTGTGTCTACGGCCGGTCGGGATATCACCCACCTGGACGAGGACGCCCTGGCACGGTTCCGCCGCGACTCCGTGGGCATCGTTTTTCAGGATTTCCACCTGGTGCCGACCATGACGGCGTTGGAGAACGTGGCCCTGCCGCTGGAGTTCGCCGGCGCCGCGGACGCGTTTGATCGTGCCCGCGAACAGTTGGAAGCCGTGGGTCTGGGCCATCGGCTGGTGCACTACCCCGGTCAGCTTTCAGGCGGCGAGCAGCAGCGGGTCGCCCTGGCCCGCGCCTTCGTCACTGAGCCGGCGATCCTGCTGGCCGACGAACCCACCGGCAACCTGGACGGCGACACCGGTCGGACGGTCATGGACCTATTGTTCGATCTGCATGCCCGCCGCGGCACGACCCTGGTGCTGATTACCCACCAGCCGGAGCTGGCCAACCGGTGCGACCGCATTCTCCATCTGGCCGATGGCCGGATCGTCGATGATGCGTTACGACGGCCGCGCGCCGCGGCCGGGGCGGCGCCGTGAACGATCCGTCGGCGTCGCCGCCCCCCTTGCCGGTGCTGGCATGGCGCCTGGCGCGGCGCGAGATGCGTGTTGGCGTGCGCGGGTTTCGGGTGCTCATCGCCTGCCTGGCGCTTGGCGTGTTTGCTATCGCCGCCGTCGGCTCGGTCAGCGAGGCGGTGGTCAGCGGCCTGCGGTCCGATAGCCGGGCGCTGCTGGGCGGCGACGTGGAGTTGCGGTTGCTGCATCGGCCGTTCACCGCCGACCAGCGGGACTATTTGAACGCCGCCTCGGCGCAGCTCTCGGAATCGCTGGAGATGCGGGCCATGGCCCGGCCCGAGGGCCAGCGGGAGCGACGGACATTGGTGGAGCTCAAGGCCGTGGACGGCGCCTATCCCCTGGTGGGCGCGGTGACACTGGAGCCGACGGGCGACCTGACCACGGCGCTCGCTCGCGTCGACGGTGTCTGGGGAGCAGTGGCCGAAGCCGCGGTGCTGGAGCGGCTCGGCGTCGCACCGGGCGAGCGGATCGTCGTCGGCGACGCGACGTTCGAGATCAGGGCGCGGCTGGCGCGCGAACCCGATCGGGTGGCCAGCCTGTTTACGCTCGGGCCACGGCTGATGGTCCACGGCGATGCTGTGCCGGAAACCGGACTGGTGCAGCCGGGAAGCCTGATCGGTCATCACGCGCGGGTAGTGGTCCCCGACGGCGCGTCCGTCGGCGGCTGGGTGGCGGCGCTGAAGGCGGTGTTTCCCACGGCCGGCTGGCGCATTCGCGATGCTGCCCGCGCTGCGCCGGGCCTCGACCGGTTCGTCGACCGGATGACCGTGTTCCTGACCTTCGTCGGGCTGACCGCGTTGTTGGTGGGCGGTATCGGCGTTGGCAACGCGGTGGCCAGCCACCTCGATAGCCGCATCGCCACCATCGCCACATTGAAGTGCCTGGGCGCCCCGGCGCGGCTGGTGTTCACGGCCTATCTGATGCAGGTGATGGCGTTGGCCGGCGTGGGCATCGTCATCGGTCTGGTTTTGGGTGCGGTGGCCCCGTTGGTCGTGCTGCCGTTCGTCGAGGGGCAACTGCCGGTACGGGCGGAGGCCAGTGTTTTCGTCGGTCCCCTGGCTCTGGCGGCGGTGTTCGGGCTGCTCACCACGCTGACCTTCGCGCTGTGGCCGCTGGCTCGGGCGCGGGAGGTGCCGGCGGCGCGGCTGTTCCGCGACACCGTGGCGCCGGCGACGGAAAGGCCGCGCGGCCCGGCGATCGTCGCCTTGCTGGTGGCGGCCCTGGCGCTGGCGGCGCTGACCGTCGCCACCTCCACCGATCGGACGCTGGCGTTGTGGTTCGTCGGCGGCGCGGTGTTGACGCTGGCGGCGCTGCGCGGCGGCGCGGCCTTGGTGATCGCCATCACCGCCCGAATCCCGCGGCCGCGGTCGGCAGTGTGGCGGCTGGCGATCGCCAACCTGCATCGGCCGGGAACGCCGGCCCGCACGGTGGTGCCGTCGCTGGGCGCCGGGCTGGCGGTCCTGGTGGCAGTGACACAGATCCACGCCAGCCTGCAGGCGCAGATCGACGATCAGATGCCGGAGCAGGCGCCGGCGTTCTTTTTCATCGACATTCAGAACCATCAGGTGGCGGGCTTCGATGCCGCCGTACAGGGCGTCGGCGGCGTCGAGCGGCTGGAACGGGTGCCGTCGCTGCGCGGCCGGATCGTCCGCATTGCTGGGGTGCCAGCCGACCAGGCGACGGTGGCGCCGGAGGCGCAGTGGGCGGTGCGCGGCGACCGCGGCCTCACCTATGCCGCCACGCGGCCTGACACGGCGCGGCTGGTGGCCGGATCGTGGTGGCCGGCCGACTACAGCGGACCGCCGCTGGTGTCCATGGATGCTGAGATCGCCGCCGGCTTCGGCATCGGCGTCGGCGATACGGTGACTCTCAATATCCTCGGCCGCGAGGTCCAGGTGCGGATCGCGTCCTTACGGCTGATCGACTGGGGGGCGATCCCCTTCGACTTCGTGTTCATCTTCTCACCGGGCGTGCTGGAAGCGGCGCCGCATACCCATCTCGCCGCCGTTTATGCCGACGCCGCCGCGGAACGGGCCATCGAGCGGGTGGTCGCCCAGCGGTTCGACAACGTCACCACCATCCGCGTCCGCGAGGTTCTGGAGGCGGCGGCATCGATCCTCGACTCCATTGGCGGCGCGGCCCAGGCGACGACGGCGATCACCGTCGTCGCAGGCGGGCTCGTGCTGGCCGGCGCCATCGCCGCCGGTCGCCGCCGGCGGGTCTACGACGCCGTGGTGTTCAAGGTCATGGGCGCTACGCGCCCTCGCCTCGCCGGCATGTTCCTCATCGAGTACGGGTTGCTGGGATTGGTGGCTGGGCTAATCGCCGCGGTGATCGGCTCGCTCGCAGCTTGGGGCGTGGTGACGGTGCTGATGGACGCCACCTGGGCGTTCCGGCCCGACCGGGTGGCCGGCATCCTGGTGGTGTGCGTGCTGCTGGCCCAGGTGGTGGGATTCGCCGGGACCGGCCGGGCGCTGCGCCAGCCGGCGGCGCCATGGCTTCGAAATCCGTGATCGGGATCGCTTGAACGTCCGGCGCGCTTGCGCCATATATCGAAAGGGCAAATTCACGTCAAAGGAGTGTCGATCCATGGCAATCGAACCGGACCGTCGGTTTTCCCTCAAAACCGACACCATGACTCCGGCCCAGGCGCAGGCAGCGTCCGTCGATGTCGGCCTGCGCAGCTACATGCTGCGCATCTACAACTACATGGCGCTTGGCGTCGCCTTTACCGGCATCATCGCGATGCTGGTGGCGTCCCAACCGGCGATCATGCAGGCCGTGGCCTTGGGGCCGTTCAAATGGGTTCTGTTCATCGGCATCCTCGGCATGGGCTTCGTGGCGCCCAGGATCATGATGTCGAAGAGCGTGTTCGCGGCGCAGGGCTGCTTCTGGGTCTACGCGGCCATGTGGGGCGCCTTGGCGGCGCCGTTCTTCTTCATCTATACCCAGGAAAGCATCGCCCGGGCGTTCTTCATCACGGCGGCGGCGTTCGCCGGGATGAGCCTCTACGGATACACCACGAAACGGGACCTTTCGGCGATGGGACGGTTCCTGGTGATGGCCACCTTCGGTGCGCTGATCGCCATCGTGGTGAACATCTTCATGCAGTCGAGCGGCCTGCACCTGGCGATGTCGATCCTGATCCCGGTGATTTTCGCTGGGCTTACCGCTTACGAGACCCAGCAGATCAAGGGCTGGTACTACGAGTCGGACGGGCAGGACGTCACGCATCGCAAGGCCATTTTCGGTGCGTTCCTGCTGTACGGCAGCTTCGTCACCATGTTCCTGTGGCTGCTGCAGCTGTTCGGAGTCGCCCGCAGCGAGTAGCCTCGCTTCCATCCTCTGCGTACGTGCCCCCGGGGACCCTGTTCCCGGGGGCTTTTTTTTGTCGCTGTCCGCCTAGAGCACGTTCAGGGTAATAGGAAACGGTTCTGACCGAGGCCTTTCGGGTCTGGGGCAGGAGAGGTTCGAAGAGCGTAGCGGGGCCTACGGTCGAGAAGCTCGACGAACCCCAGGCCCGAAAGGCCCGGCGCCATCAGAACATTTCCGATCACCCTGAACGTGCTCTAGGCCGCCGCCTTGGCCTTGAACTGGTCGAACGCCTCCAACGTGTAAGCGCCATAGACCGTCGAGGGGCCGCCGCCCATCATCACCGCGACGGCAATGGTCTCCATCATCTCTTCACGGGTGGCGCCGTGTCGGACCGCGCCGCGCACATGGAACCCGATGCAGCCGTCGCAGCGGAGCGCGATGGAGATGGCGCAGGCCATCAGCTCCTTGGTCTTGGCATCCATCGCCCCGGCGCCTTTGGCGTTGTCCGCCAGGTCGGCGAAGCCCTTCATCGCTGCCGGGATTCCGCGCCCCATGTCGCGCATCACGGAGGTGAGGTGATCGACGATCTGTGGATAGTCCTTGGCCATCGGGCGTCCCTTTCTCTCGCCAGAGCGTGTTTTTATATTAGAGTGTTATCATATAAATCCCGGCCCGGCTCGGCAACCCCGGACCTCGGTTGGCTGACGTGCAGATCACACCGACAGGAACGCCCGGGCGATCTCCGGATCGGCGTCCAGCGCCGCCATGGAGCCGGCGGAGCAAACCCAGCCCTGCCACGTCGGTGCCGCGTACAGTTCGGCCTGATCGATGCTGCACCGCGTCACGAATTGGCGCAAACAAACGACGATCTGCGGGTGATCTGTCCGAGGAAAAGGCAGGTCAAAAAAAGGGCCGACCCTGAGGTCGGCCGCAAGCGTCGGCCCTGAAATTCTTCGTCTTCTTGCCGCCCAAGGCGCGAAAATGTCGGGTCCTCTCCCAGGCCTCAGCACCGTGAACTCGGGCCGCGCTTACGGTATGCACAACCTAACACGCGAAATGCCGTAAGGCAACATCGTAGGAAAGTTTAGAACGAATCGCAAGTAGAGGCCGACCGGCGGGATCGCCGGTCGCCCAGATCTCGGTGACGTCTGCGGCTTAGATCAGCCGCTGACGCCGATCGTTGCCGACACGTCGTTCGAGCGGCGGGGTTGCCGCCGCGTGATGACGACGGTCCAGGCCGGAACGTCGATCCAGCCCCAGCCGGCGATCGCGCCCGGAGCGGCGTTCGACGCAGGGCTCTTCCTCGAACACCTGCTTCAGGCGTTCCACGTCGGTGATCACCATGGCCCCGTCGGTGCGCACCACGAGACGGTGCCGGATCAGCTCGCCCATCACCCGCCCCACCGTCTCGCGCGCCGTGCCGATGCGGCTGGCGATGTCGCTGTAGGTGGGAACGGGCTGGATGATGGCGGCGTTGTCATGTTCCGGGCTGGTCCGAGCCAGCCGCAGCAATTCGGCGTAAACGCGGTCGATGGCGGTCAGCGTCGCCAGGTCGGTGATCCGCTCGTCGGCCGAGCGCACACGCCGCGCCAGTTCCTTCATCGCGCCGAAGGCCACCGAGGGGAAGCGCCGGGCGATGTCCACGAATTGCTGCGACGAGACCGAAGCGACGACGCAGGCGGTCAGGGCGACCATGATGCCGGGGCGTCCGACACCGGTCAGCACCGCGATCTCGCCGAAGCAAGCGCCGGCCGGAAACTCGTCCAGCGTCACCTCGCGGCCGGAGAAGGAATAGTTGATCGCCCGCACAATGCCTCGGGCGACGAAGAACACCTTGCGGCTTTCCATTTCCGGGTTGGTGATCTGCTCGCCGGCGGCGAAGCGATGCCAATGGAAGTTCTGTTCGATGGAGAGCCGATCCGGATCGTCAAGTTCGGCGAACATGTTGAATCCGGCCAGGGAGTATGCCTCGTGCGCGGCCATGGTGGGGTCCATCCTCAGCGGTTGTTCAGATCGCGTCCAAGGCCATCTTGAGAACAAAGTGGTTAACAAACGCCTATGGCGAATCCCCGTTCCGGACGTTGTGAGATCGGGTTATCGGAGGGATTGAGGCACCGCCCGAAAAACGGAAGCGGCGGTTCCGAAGAACCGCCGCTTCCAACCCCGTGGGAGCGCCACCGCCCAGCGCTGCAAACCGCGGGGTTCTCCATCGCGCGATTGGCTTCCGCCCCTACGACGACCAATGTACACGGGCGCTTGGGGCGGCGGTGCCCTCAACTGGATAGGAAATGCATCGGCCGGCAAAAAAGTGCCGCCGGGACCGCGGTCACGCGGCGGCCGCGTTCACCAAGCCGACGGCGACGAGGAGCTGGCGGATCTCCTGGCCACCCGATCGGTGGCTGAGTGTGAGCGCCCGGTCGGGGTGGGTGTCCGGCAGATCGAGAACGGTCAGCCCCAGCGGAAACAGCTCGCGGAACACCACCCGCTCGCCGAAGCCGGCGGTCAGCCGAAAACCGAGGCGCCGCGCCAGGAGCATCAGCAGATCGTTGATCTCTCGCTTGTTGCGGGCGTCCAGCGGCGACAGCCGGTTGCGCATGACCACCCAACGGATCGGCGAACACCCGTGCGTCACCCGGTGGTTCGACTGCTCCCACAGCATGGTGGTGTAGCAGCCGGGCGCGTAGGCCTCGTGCCGGTCGCGGTCCAGATGGGCGAGCACGGCCACATCCAGCAGGCTGTCGTTTAGCGGCGTAACCACGGTGTCGGCATTCAGGTGCGCCAGTCGGGTGAGATACGACCCGTCGCCGGGCGTGTCGATGACCACGAAGTCGCGATCGCACAGACCCAGGAACGCCTCTCGGAACAGGGCCGTCTGGCTTTCCCGATCGTCGTCGACGGTGCGCCCCGCCTCCAACCGCCGATGGGTCGGCATTTCGATGGTCGCGCCCAGGCGCTCGCCGAAGCGACATCGATTGTCCATGTACGTGGACAGCGTGCCCTGGCGGCCATCAAGGTCCAGCGTGCCGACCGTGTAGCCGAGTTTCATCAGCGCGACGCTCAAGTGCATCGCCACGGTGGACTTGCCGGTGCCGCCCTTCTCCGAACCGACGACGATCACGTGGCTGGTCGACGACGGCCGTTGGAACAGCGGCGGTCCGTCGTCGATCTCCGCGGTATCGTCGAAGCTCGGGGCCGGACCCACCTTTTCGCCGAATAAGGGGGGAGTGGTCAGATCGTCCTTCGCGTTTGCGAACGAGTCCGACGCCACCTCGATTCGGGAAGCGCTCGGGTCCGGCGTTTGTGGCGCCGACTGCTTGATTCGCGCCGAATCGCCGGATGATGTGCGATCAAAGCGCATGAAAAACCACCAAATATCTGCACACTACAACATATAGTTTCACCAGCGCATATTATTATCATATTTAGGGCTAGATTCGCCACTGTTGTGGCGATCTCACGTCGTCGTTGATCAAGCGGCGCAAAAACCGGCCGTTCGGGGAGTGAACGCATGAAACGGGAACAGGTGAGGATTCTGGGAAGATGCATATTGTCGCGATCGCCTCCCGAAAGGGTGGCTCAGGCAAGAGTACCCTGACGGGGCACCTTGCCGTTCAAGCCGAGCAATCCGGCGACGGTCCCGTCGCCGTCTTCGACACCGATCCGCAAGCAAGCCTGACGCAATGGTGGAATGCCCGCCCGTCGCCCACACCGCGGTTCGTCAGCAGCGATCTCTCCAATCTCCAGTCCCACCTCGATGCGCTGCGCCAGAATGGCATCCGGGTGTTATTCATCGACACGCCGCCGGCGCTGACCGAGACCATTCACCAGGTGGTATCGCTAGCCGACCTGGTGCTGATCCCGACGCGTCCGAGCCCTCATGACCTGCGCGCCATCGGCGGGACAATGCGTCTGGTAGAAGCGCTCGGCAAGCCGATGGTCTTCGTTGTCAACGGGGCGACGCCGCGGACCCGGATCACCGCCGAGGCGGTGTCGGTACTGTCGCGCTTCGGCACCCTGGCGCCGGCCATTGTTCACCAGCGCGTTGACTACGCGGCGAGCATGATCGACGGCCGCACGGTCATGGAGCTTCCCGGGATCAGCCGGTCGGCCGGCGAGATCGCCCAACTTTGGTGGCACCTTCGCGATCGCCTAGCCGGCACCGCGGCGCCGCTGAGGCTCCCGAAGGCGCCGCCGTCGGATCGGTTGGCGCGGGTCTTCCCGGCGGTGGCCGCCGGGGGCGCGGCCTGAGATGGAGCAAAAACCTGCGGCCGGCCCGGCCGATCGGTTGTTTGCTCGCAAGGGCGAAGCCGTAACCGGACAACCGGACCCCATCGCCGGCCCAGCCCCACCGGGCACCGTCGCACTCAGTTACCGCTGCGGTACCAGGCCAGTCCACTGGAGCCTCTCCTGTCGGGGCGCTGAATCGCTTGGCGAAGGGCCTTTCCCGGTCGGACAAGTCAGACGGCTACGTAGCCGGCTGGGCGGCGGCGACGCGGCTGCGCTCTGTATTGGCCGCGGCCCGCGACGGCGTGCCGGGGGATCGATTGCCCGCTGTGATCAGTGAGTTGGACTGGCTGGTCGGTCTGTTGACCCCAACCCGCGAGTGGGTGTCCTACCTGGGCGATGGGCTGGCCGCGGCCGAAGCGGCCCATGCCGGTGATGAGGACCTCGCCCGCCTGCGCGTGGCCGCCGAGGCCCGCTGCTCGCGTGCTCGGGAGACTGCTGCCGAGTCCTTGAAGGGTGAACGGATGAGAGGTCTGTTGGCATCGTTGGTGGCGTGTCCGGACGATCCTTCGATGGCAATGGCTGACGGCACCTCGGCCGGTGACGAGAAGCAAGCCGCGCACGCGCTCGATCGGCAAACCCGCCGGGTTCTTCGTTGCGGACGGCCGATGCCGTCCTTGACCGACGAGGAATGGCGGCGCCTGAACGTGGAAGTTCGAACGCTTCACCATCTGACCAGTGCGTTTGGCTCCCTGTTTCCGGCGAAGCGGGTTGCCGACTACGAGGAGTGTCTCGGCCGGGTCGAACCGGCACTCGACGCGTGGTTCGCCATGGACCTGGCCAGACGACTCGGCGACGAAGCGGCCAGCACGGCCCGTGGTCGCAATGTGGTCAGGCTGCACGTGGCTGCTGGCGTTGTGGTCGGCCGCGCCCGGAAAGGGTTCGAGGACCAGCGCCCGGCATTGAGCAAGGCGTGGACCAAGCTGGCTGCACAGGCGCCGTTCTGGGTAACCTGAAACCGGTCGGCCCATGGTAGGAGCGCGTGTTCGAGGGCTGCCGCGATCAGTATGACCGCGGCAGGCCCAACACGTGCGCAGCCAAGTCGGCGAGGATCAGGTTGGTGGAGGTCGGCGCCACCTGATAGAGCCGGATCTCTCGGAACGTCCGCTCCGCATCGTATTCCTCTGCGCAGCCGCAGCCGCCGTGGAACTGAAGGCAGATTTCGGCCGCTTGCCATGAGACATCCGCGGTGAGCAGCTTGGCCATGTCGGCCTCCTTGCCCACGGCTTCTCCCGCCTCGACGTCAACACACCCATAAGCCGCCTGATTGATTCTCAGGATCGGGCTCGACGGGGCACCCTCTTTAGTTTAATGTGTCGATGAAATAATATTCAGAAGTGTAGTCCGCTGCGGGCGGGAAGCGCCTATTCGCTTGGTATTGGGCGCATTTTCGACCGATTGGCATTAGGGACTGCTTAACCACTCCGCGCCACATTGAGCGGGGCGAAGCTTCCGGTGGTTCACTCGCATAAGGAGCGGCTGCGGCAGCGCGGACTGACCCGGGCATCCGGGCCGTCAAGGGTCCGTCGCTGCATAGGGCGACTGCGGAAATGAGATGGCGCCGATCCCCTTGAGCCGCGCAACGGCGGCACGGGTGATCATCGCCTCCGACAACGCGGAGGCGAGCGCGCGGATGGTGCGCTCGCTCTCGACGACGGCGGACGAGGCCTGCAGTTCCTCTTCATCGGCAATCCCGGTCGAGGCGCGATCCTGCGGCAGCGGCGAGGAGGCGGCGGCCGAGGCCGCACTGGCCTGCTCGGCGGGCAGGCCGTTTGCCGCAGCGGTGATCGACCTCCACGGACCGGAGCCCCAGGCAGGCGTTGCCGCCGCTCAGCGTATTCGTGCCGCCGATCCCCATATCGAGCTCGTCTTCCTGGCGGAAGCCGGCGATCCCGAGCCGCAGGCGTTGGCGGACAAGGCGGCACCCGCGGCTCGACTGAGCTATGGCAGTAAGCCCTTGCGTGATAGCGAGGTGCGTCATTTGGCGTTGTCGGCGGTCGACCGCTGGTGCGCAGAGCGACGGCTGCGGGGCCTGATTGACGAAGGGCCAGCGGTGGCCTATCTGCGGGATGCGGGGGGCGACTACGCCATTCGTGACCTCTGCGGCGATGTTGTCGGCGCGCTCGGGTTTGCCGCCGACAGCTTTCTCGAGGGCGCCGACCTATGGCGCGCCCTGCTTCACCCCGACGACCTCTCGAGAGTCCTTGACGCACTGGATGCCGGTTCATTGGTCGGGCAGGGAACGGCCGAATATCGTCTGCGCGGCGCCGACGGCGCTTGGCGGCTGGTGCGGGATCAGTTCGTCGTGCAACGCCGGGACGAATCGGCTGCGCCTGAGATCGTCGGTTGCTGGCTGATCGGTACTGCCGCCGACACCGGTGCGACGGACGCTGACTCCGTCGCCGGAACCGCCCGCCGTGGGCAGTCGCGCCAACTAGTTCATGTGCATCACGGCCTGATGACACCGCTTCATGGGATCCTGGGTGGGGCCTCGGTCCTGGCGCAGGAAGCGTTGAGCGACGGTCAGCGCCGCCAGGTGGAAGCGATCCGGCAATCCGGCGAGCAGCTCTTGCGCGCGATCCAGGATGTGCTCGATCTCACCAAGATGGACAGCGGCGAATTCATGCCGGCCCACGAACGGTTCGATGTTGCGGCGCTCATCGATGACGTTGCCGCCGCCGCCACCGTTGCCGCCGAGGCCCGGAACCTTAGAATGACGCGGAACGTATCGTCGGACATGCCGCGATACGTAATCGGCGATGAAGCGAGCCTGCGACGTGTCCTTGATGTCCTGATTTCGAATGCCGTGACCTTCGTGGACGAGGGCTGGATAGCCTTGGGTGCCGCCGTGGAGGCCATCGACGAGAGTTCGGCGACTCTTCGGTTCTCGGTCAGCGACAGCGGCGAGGGGCTTTCGGCGAGCGATCGCGCCCACATATTCGAACCATTCGTGAGCGGTCAGGCCTCGGCCAAGCGTCGCGAGGCCGGGCCCGGGCTGGGACTCGCTTTGGCGCAGCGCCTGGTGGCGTTGATGGGCGGCGAGATGGACGTGGATAGCGATCGCGGCAAGGGCTCCACGTTCTGGTTCACCGTGCGCATGGACCTCCCGTCCGCATCGGATGTCGAGGACACGAACGCTGGCGCCGACGGCGACGATGGACACCGGCCCCCGGCCCTGGTCGTCGAGCCAGATCCTGAGCTTCGCGAACGGATCATGTTCCATTTGAGGGCGTGCGGTCTATCGCCGGCCGGCGTGGCCGGGATGGACAATGCGGCCGCCAGGTTGGAAGGCGCCGCTGCGGACGGACGCGCGTTCCGATTGGCCTTCGTCAACGCCGACGCTCTGCAGAGCGCCGCCACGCTTCCTGATAATCCGGGCGGCCGGTCCATATGGCGCTGGGACGCGGCCTTGGTGCTCATGGGAGATCCGCGATCGTGGCGGTGCGGGCGCGGCAGCCCGTGCGAACCGTCGATCGGAGCGTGGCTCAGCGCGACGCCGGAACCGCCGGAAATTCTCAACGCCGTTCACACGGTGATGCCGGAACTTCGCGGCGGGGCCGAGGTGAACGTTATCGCCTCGACCGAGGTGGCGCCCTCCGCCCTGCAAGGGCGCATCCTGATCGCCGAAGACAACTTGGTGAGCCAGGAGATCGCCCGCGAATCCCTCCGCTTCCTCGGCTGCGATGCCGAACTGGCGGAGCACGGCGGTGAAGCGGTGGAGGCGGCAAGCCGCGGCACCTTCGACGTCATCCTCATGGATTGCCAAATGCCGCACATGGACGGCTTCGAAGCGACCCGCCGTATCCGCGAGCTGGAAAGCGAAATGTCTCCGCCGCGGCGCACGCCGATCATCGCCTTGACCGCGGCGGTCATGCCGGAAGATCGGGCCGTCTGTCACGACGCCGGCATGGACGACTTTCTCGGCAAGCCGTTCACACCCAAACAGCTGGAAGCCGTGTTGCGTCGCTGGCTGCGCTAGCTGACCGCAGCCGATCCGGCCGCCCGTCCCTTGAACTCGGGTTCGCTGCGCCGCATGTCAGGCAACATGCGGATCTACAAACGCGCGCAGGTCGAAGGGGGATCGCCGATGGCGGCCGGCGGCGACTACAGCAAGGTCGAAGGCGATCTCGGCTTCTTGATGGAGGCCTTCCGCGAGCTGCTCGACGAGTTGGGCGAGCCTGCGGTGACCGAGGCTTTGCCCTGGCGGGCCCTGTGTCCTGGCAACGATGCGGGTCATGCCGCCGTTGCGGTATCGGACCCGTGGCGGGACGCCGAGACGGAGCGCCTCACCCAAGCCTTCTCGATCGCCCTGCAGCTCCTGACCCAGGCGGAGGAAAACGCTGTCGCCCAGCAGCGCCGCACGTTGGAGGCCGATGGCCGGCTTAGCGAAGAAGGTGGGTCGTGGGAGCAAGCGTTCAGACATCTCAAGTCGTTGGGCCTCGACGCGGCCGCGGTCGCCGCGGCGTTGCCGCAGGTGCAGGTGGAGCCGGTGTTCACCGCCCACCCCACCGAGGCTAAACGGGCTTCCGTGCTGGCCCACCAACGCGCCCTCTATCGCCTGCTCGTGGAACGCGAAAACCAGATGTGGACGCCAGCCGAGCGGCAGGCCATCCGCGATGGCATGAAGGCTTCGCTCGAACACCTGTGGCGAATCGGCCAGATCCACCTCGAAAAGCCCACCGTGTCGACCGAATTGGCCAACGTTCTGCATTACCTTCGCCGGGTGTTCCCCGACGTGCTGCCTTGGGTCGATCGGCGCCTGCGATCGGCATGGCAAGCGGCCGGCTTCGATCCGGCCCTGCTGGCGGATCCGTCGCGGCGGCCACGGCTGACGTTCGGTACTTGGGTCGGCGGCGACCGCGATGGCCATCCGCTGGTTACGGCGGCGGTGACCAGGCAGGCTCTGCACATGCTGCGGACCGAGGCAGTGGACCTGTTGCGGGAACGGCTCACGGACATGGCCGCCCGGCTCAGCCTGTCTGAGTCGCACCAGGTTCCGCCGGCGGCCCTGCTGAAGCGGGTCGAGGTCATGGCTTCGGCCCTGTGCGCAGCGGGCGCCGCGGCGGTGACGCGCAATCCGCGCGAGCCGTGGCGACAGCTCGTCAACCTGATGCTGGCCGCCTTGCCCCGGTCGGACGGATCGACCCAGCACGAAGGCGCCTACGGCGACGCCGCCGAATTGATCGCCGATCTCGACCTTCTCCACACATCGCTGATCGACGTTGGGGCGGGGCGCATCGCCCGGAACGATGTGGCGCCGGTGCGGGCACTGGCCGCCACGTTCGGGTTTCACCTGGCGGCCCTCGACATTCGGCAGAACAGTGCCTTTCACGACCGGGCGATGAACCAGCTGCTGGTCGCCGCCGGACTCATCGACGGGGACAACCTCGCCGATTGGGACGAAGGCCGGCGGCTGCGTCTGCTCGATGAGGAGCTGGCATCGCCCCGCCCCTTCGTCCATCCCGAGACCGACCCGGGTGACGAAGCCACGGCGGTGCTCGACTGTTACCGGGGACTGGCCGTTGAGATCGAGCGGCATGGCCGGCGCGGTATCGGCGCGCTGATCGTCAGCATGACCCGTAACCTGTCGGATCTGCTGGTGGTTTATTTGCTGGCGCGGGAGGCCGGTCTGTTGCGGTTCGATTCCGGGGCTCCGATCTGCCGACTGCCCGTCGTGCCGCTGTTCGAAACCATCGATGACCTGGAGAACGCGCCCGACATCCTCGATCAGTTCCTGTCTCATCCAGTGACCCGCGCCAGTCTGGCCTGGCAGCAGGAGTCCGATGGCCTCGATCGACCCGTCCAGCAGGTGATGGTCGGCTATAGCGACAGCAACAAGGACGGCGGTATCGCCGCCAGCTTGTGGGGCCTGTATCGGGCTCAGGCGGCGATGGCACGGGTCGGCGAGCGGCACGGGGTGCGCATCCGCTTCTTCCACGGCCGCGGCGGTACCATCAGCCGCGGCGCCGGACCCACCCATCGGTTCGTCCAGGCGCTGCCACACGGCGCGCCGGACGGCGACCTGCGATTGACCGAGCAGGGCGAGACGATCGCCCAGAAATACGCCAACCGGGTGACGGCCGCACACAATCTGGAGCTGCTGCTGGCCAGCACCCTCGACGCCACCGTGACCCATCGCCATACGACGGTCGACGATCACCCGCTGGCGCCGACGATGGACCGGCTGGCGGCCAAGAGCCGCGGTGTCTACCGGGAGCTGCTGATGCGTGACGGCTTCGTGCAGTTTTTCAGCCAGGCGACACCCATCGACGCCATCGAGATGAGCAGCATCGGCTCGCGCCCCGCCCGCCGTAGCGGCCGGCGCACGCTGGCCGACCTCCGCGCCATCCCGTGGGTGTTCAGTTGGAACCAGGCGCGGTTCTATCTTTCGGGATGGTACGGCCTCGGCTCCGCGTTGGCGGAGGTCAGGGCCGACGATCCTGCCGTGTTCGAGCGGTTGGCCGAGTGCAAACGGGCGCGTGCCTGGGGGCCGATCGAATACCTGATCAGCAATACCGCCACCATCGTCGCCACCGCCGACCTCAGCGTTATGGAAGCCTATGCCGGGTTGGTGGAGGACTCCGGTGTTCGGGACGACTTCATGACCGTCGTGGCGCGCGAGTATGTGCTGACCCGTGACTTGCTGGAGCAGATCTACGGACGTCCGCTGGCGGAGGCACGGCCACGGGCGAGCCGACAGATCCAGCTGCGGCGGGAAGCGCTGGAGCCGCTGCACTTCAGACAGATCACGCTGCTGCGTCGCTGGCGTAGCCATCGCGCCGCCGGCGATGAAGCGGCAGCGAACCAGGTGGTGGGGCCGCTGCTGCTGACGGTCAACGCCATCGCTGCCGGACTTGGCGCCACGGGTTGATCAGCGAACATGGGTACTACGTGGTGGTTTCCGCGGGCTCTTCCTCGGGACCGATAATGTCGCGATAGGCGTGCCAGGTGGCATAGGCCAGCACCGGTAGCGCCACGGCCAGGCCGATGAAGAAGGACGCTAGGCCGCACGCGCTGATTACCCCGATCATCGCTGCCCAGCCGGCCATGACCTGCCAATTGGCGCGTACTGCCAGGACGCTGGTGGCCATGGCGGTAACCACGTCCACCGAACGGTCCAGCAGCAACGGGACGGACACGGCAGTGATGGTGAACACCGTCGCCGCCAGGAACGCGCCCAAGAGGCTGCCGACGAGAAGGAACGGAGCGCCGCTGAGGGTGAAGATGACGTCCTCGAGGAACCTGTCCAGCGGGGGCGGCTGCTGGCCGAAGAAGATGGCGAACAGGAAGATGGCCATTTCTACCCAGACGAACCAGACGATCAGCAGAACCATGCCGAGGGCTGCGATGTTGCCCATGTGGTCGCGGGCGGCGCCGAACACGTGGCGCAGCGCCACCTCGGCCCCGCGCTCGCGCCGGCGGCTCACGTCGTAGAGCCCGACAACCAGGATCGGCGACAGGAGCACAAAGCCGCCGGCGAGCGGCAGCACCAGCGATCCAAGGCCGGCGGCGATGAGGCCGTACGTGAGCAGAAAGCTCACGACCACGAAGCCGCTGCCATAGGTCAGGCTCACCGTCGGCGTCGCCAGAAAATCGCGCCAACCCGCCGAAAGCCAATGGCCTGAGCGATCCACGTCGACCGATCTGATTGTCACGGGTAGGCGATAGGGACCGTTGACCGGGCTCGTCATGCGCGATGTCCTCCCGCTGTTCGTTGTTCCGGTCTCTGGTAAGACCGGCGGCCGGACCCGTCAAGGCGGTGTGAAGGGCTGTTCAGGTGCCGCTCAGAGCAAGATCCGATCGGACGGAATCGGTCGATTGGATTTATTTGCTCTAAGTATCAATGACTTAGAGCACGACCGTTCGATCCGATCGGATCAATCGGATCGAACCGTGCTCTAGGTACCTCCGGGCCGCTCCGGCTCGTCCACCGCGCGGACGCGGTACTGAATGGCGATGGTCAGCCCTTTCAGCGGGCGCAGCAGCATCAGAGTCAAGGCAAGGGTCAACGGCAGCCAAAGGACGGCGTGAACCCACAATGGCGGTGTCAGCAGGATTTCCACCAGCCACGCCAGCCCGACGATTCCGAAGCCGAGGATAAAGATCGCCGCCACGGCCGGGCCGTCGCCGGCATCATGGCCGGAAAACGAGAGACCACAGGAGGAACAGCGGCCGACGACCGTCAGCAAGCCTTCGAACAGCGGCCCGTCGCCGCATCGTGGGCAGCGCCCACGAACACCGTGGCCCAGGGTCTGTCCCAGCGGAACCTCCCCCGGCCGCGCGTGCTCCGCGGGCGTCGAGCCGAAAACCTGGATGGTCGTGCGTTCTTCCGGCGGTTGCGGCGGACGCTCCGTCAGTGCGCCACCCCCTGATAGCCCGAGCTGCCCCACCAGTACACCCACACGAACAGGAACAGCCACACCACGTCGACGAAGTGCCAGTACCAGGCGGCGGCCTCGAAGCCCACGTGGCGTTCGGTCGTGAAGTGCCCGGCGCGGGCGCGGAAGAAGCACACCGCCAAGGCGCAGGCGCCGACGAACACGTGGAAGCCGTGGAACCCGGTGGCCAGGAAGAAGGTGGAGGCATAGATCCCGTCGGTGAAGCCGAATTGCGCGTGGTCGTACTCGTAGGCCTGCAGGCCGAGGAAGAGGAAGCCGAGGACCACCGTCGCCCCGGTCCAGAACACGATCTTGTCGCGGTCGTTATAGCGCACCGCGTGGTGGGCGATCGTGACCGTGGCGCCGGAGGTGAGCAGGATCAGCGTGTTGAGGAACGGCAGGCCCCACGTGGGCAACGGCACGATGCCTTCCGGCGGCCACATCTCGTGGGCCGTACGGCTGAGGAACGGGACGCTGGCGTCGAAGTACGCCCAGAAGAAACCGAAGAAGAACATTACTTCCGAGGCGATGAACAGCAGCACGCCAACCCGGAGGCCGTGCCGGACCACCTCGTTGTGGTAGTCTCCGGCCGCGTGGGCCTCGCGCACCACGTCGCGCCACCAGCCGTAGAAGGTGTAGATGAGGACGGCGAAGCCGGCCAGCAGTACCCACGGCGGTCCATCGTGCATGAACCAGATGCCGCCCGTCGCCATCAACAGCGCGGACACGGTGCCCACCGCCGGCCACGGGCTCGGATTCACCATGTGATATGGATGGGACTTGATCTCGCTCGCCATCTGCGCTGTCTCCGCCTGCGTTCCTGGTCGTTTCCTCAAACGGTCGGTGTTATGCCCTTCGGCCGCTCAGCCGCCGCTGCGGCTTTCTGACCGAGTCGCCGCCACGGCCGGCGACTCGTCGGTCTGTTCCGTATCCGATTTCTCGGTCGGGTAGAAAGTGTAAGACAGGGTGAGTGCCGTCACCTCGCGGGCGTCCACGTCGTCCAGAATGTCCGGATCCACGTAGAACAGCACCGGCATAGTGATTTCCTCGCCTGGCGCCAGCGTCTGCTCGGTGAAGCAGAAGCAGTCGATCTTGGTGAAGTACGGGGCGGCCTTGAACGGCGCGACGTTGAACGTTGCGGTACCGGTGACCGGCGTGTCGCTGTCGTTGCGGGCCACGTAGAAAGCCAGGTTCTCTTCGCCGATGCGCACCCGCCGCGTTCGCTCCTCGGCCCGGAAATGCCAGGGCACCGCCGAATTGACGTTGGCGTCGAACCGCACTGTGACGAAATGGTTCTCGGCGACGCCCGGCGCCGGTGCCACGGCCTCGGTGCGCGGCGTGCCGCCGTATCCCGTCACCTTGCAGAACAGCTCGTAAAGCGGCACCGAGGCGAACGACAAGCCGACCATTGCGGCAACCACGGTGAACAGGGTCACCGCAGTGGCGTGGCTTCGGCCTTTCGCTGTCGCCATCGGTTTCCGCCTCGCTCTCCGCTCGGTTCCGCTATTCGGCGGGATGCGCCGGCGCGTTGCCGATCACCGGCAGTTCCTCGTGGGTATGGAACGGCGCCGGCGACGGCACGGTCCATTCAAGGGTCGTCGCGCCCTCGCCCCACGGGTTGGCCTCCACCGGCTTGCCGCGGGCGAAGGTGTGCCACACCAGGTAGAGGAACATGAACGTTCCCACCATGGTGATGGCGGCGCCGACGGAGCTGACCATGTTCCATCCGGCGTAGGCGTCCGGATAGTCGGGGATCCGCCGCGGCATGCCGGCCAGGCCGGAGAAGTGCTGCGGGAAGAACAGCACGTTGACGCCAACGAAGAACACCCAGAACTGCAGCTTCGCCAGCGGTTCGGAGTACTGGCGTCCGGACATCTTGCCGATCCAGTAGAAGTAGCCGCCGAACATGGCGAAGATCGCCGCGATGGCCATCACGTAGTGGAAGTGCGCCACCACGTAGTAGGTGTCGTGCAGGGCGAAGTCGATGCCGGCGTTGGCCAACACCACGCCGGTGACGCCGCCGACGACGAACAGCCAGATGAACCCGATGGCGTACAGCATCGGCGTCTTGAACTCGATGGAGCCGCCCCACATGGTGGCCAGCCAACTGAAGATCTTGATACCCGTGGGTACCGCGATGATCAGCGTGGCGACGGTGAAGTAGGCGCGGGCGTCCACGCCCAGGCCCACCGTGTACATGTGGTGCGCCCACACCACGAAGCCGACGACGCCGATGGCGCACATGGCGTAGGCCATGCCCAGATAGCCGAACACCGGCTTGCGCGAGAAGGTGGAGACAATCTGGCTGATGATCCCGAATGCCGGGATGATGATGATGTAGACCTCGGGGTGGCCGAAGAACCAGAACAGATGCTGCCACAGCACCGGGTCGCCGCCGGCCTCGACAACGAAGAAGGCGGTGCCAAAGTTGCGGTCGGTCAGCAGCATGGTCAGCGCGCCGGCCAGCACCGGCAGGGCCAGCAGCAGCAGGAACGCGGTCACCAGGATCGCCCATACGAACAGCGGCATGCGGTGCATGATCATGCCCGGCGCCCGCATGTTGAGGATCGTGGTGATGAAGTTGATGGCGCCGAGGATCGACGAGGCGCCCGCCAAGTGCAGCGACAGGATGCCGAAGTCCACCGCCGCATCGGGGTGGAAATCGATGTGCGATAGTGGCGGATAGACGGTCCATCCCGTCCCAGGCCCGCCGCCGACGAGTGCCGCAGTGACTAGCAGGCAAAGCGACGCGGCCAGCAGCCAGAAGCTGATGTTGTTCATTCGCGGAAACGCCATGTCCGGCGCACCGATCATCAGCGGCACGAACCAGTTGCCGAAACCGCCGATCATCGCCGGCATGACCACGAAGAACACCATCAGGAACCCGTGGGCGGTGACCAGGACGTTGTAGAACTGGAAGTCGTCGATGTACTGGATGCCGGGTTCCGCCAGTTCCAGCCGGATGTACCAGGACATGGCACCGCCGATGATGGCGGCGACGATCGACAGCACGATGTACATCGTGCCGATGTCCTTGTGGTTGGTGGAATAGACCCACCGCTTCCAGCCGGTCGGATGATGCGCGTGCTCGTCGTGTGCCGCCGCAGCCCCGTATGCCATCGTCTCTTCCTCTTTCGTCCCTGCTTTCGTCGTTGTTCGGCCCTCTGGGGGCGACGCCCGCTCGCTCGGGTCGGTCAGTTCCAGTCAGCCTTCGTTTCGCTGCCGGCGGTGACCGCCAGCGGCGGCTGCGGCCCGGCGGCGAACTCCTCCTTCGCCTCTACGAGCCACGCCTCAAACTCCTCCTGCGACACCGCCTCGATGTGGATCGGCATGAAGCCATGGTTGACCCCGCACAGCTCCGAACACATCCCGTAGTACGTGCCCTCCTCGTTGATCCGCACCCAGGTTTCGTTGACCCGGCCCGGCGTGGCGTCCTTCTTCAGTCCCAGCGACGGCACGGCCCAGTTGTGGATCACGTCATCAGATGTGATCAGCACCTGCACCGTGGTGTTCACCGGCAGCACCACCGGATTGTCCACCGCCAGCAGCCGCGGCTGTCCTTCCTCCAGGTCCTCGTCGGGGATCAGAATGCTGTCGAACTCGATTTCGCCGTGGTCCGGGTAGCCGTAGGACCAGTACCACTGATGGCCGACCACCTTGAGGGTCATGTCGTATTCCTGCGCCTTGTCCGCATAGTACAGCAGTCGCAGGGACGGAATGGCGATCACCACCAGGATCGCGATGGGCACCGCGGTCCAGATGACTTCCAGCATCGTGTTGTGAGTGGTCTTCGACGGCACCGGGTTGCGCTTGGCGTTGAAGCGGAAGATGACGATGGCGAGGATGGCCAGCACGAACAGGACGATGACCGCCATGATGACGAGTAGCATGTCGTGGAACTCGTGGATCCGCTCCATCACCGGCGATTGGGCCGGCTGAAAGTTCATTTGCCAGGGTGTCGACCGGCCTTCCACGTCCTCGGCGATTGCGCCGGCGGGAAGACCCATGAGAATCCCGGCAAATGCCATCAACGCGAGGTGTACCATTCTGCTGAACATGCCTGTCGTCCGCCCGCTTACCCGTTAGATCCCGCCGTCTTCTTTCGTGCTTCTTTCGTACCGATCCTCAACGCGCCCGGGTCATCGATACCTGCTCATCGATACCTGCTCATCGAAGGCCCAGTCGCACACGCGGCATTCGGTCGCCAATCCTTCGCCGCCACTTCCCGTGGACAACCGTCGCCGGTCTTACCGCCGCAATCAAGAGGAGTCCGCTCGTTTGGACCAAAAGCCGAATGCTGCAATGCGATGACCCTACCGTAAATTGAGGTCTCTTCTCTTTGCTAACATGAGCATATGTGAATGCAAAGGACTTTTTTTGTTCGTTCTATGTTCTATTCAGGTTCCGTAAGGGGTTGATTTTCGTCATCCAGGCCTCAATTATCCGGCAGGAAACGCGAGCGCGCGTGGCGCCGCCCGAGACGCCCGTTGCGGCGTGTGTGGAGCGCCTTTGGCGACGTCCGTGGAGCGCCCACCATAACGCAGGTGCGAAAAGGCGGTGGTGAACCATCGCCGCGCCGTGGCAGGATCGGGCGCCGGGAAGATCAGGTTCAGCCGCCGCAGGAGCCGCGGGTTGGCCGGGAACCGGTGTGGGGATCGGGAACGATCGGGAGAGGATGATGGCATTGTTGAAGAACAAGTGGGCTCTGGCGGCCGTGCTCGCCGCGGCGGCTGTGCTGAGCTACGTGGGCATCATCATTCGCGTCGGAACTCAATAGGGCCGCTCCCGCCGGCGAAGGCGGCTTGCGCAGCCGCCAAGCGTCGGCAGGGCGCGGAATCACGCGGATGATCGAGATTGCCGACCTGCCGCATGTCAACGCGGCGCTCAACGGTCTGTCGATCGTATTCCTGACGGCCGGCTATGTGATGATCCGTAGTGGCCGGCGGTCCGAACACCGGGCCTGCATGCTGGCGGCGGTCGTCGTGTCGGTGGCGTTCCTGGTGACCTATCTGATCTACCATTTCAATTCGGGGCTGGCGCGGTTCGGTGGCGAAGGCTGGATCCGACCGGTTTACTTCGCCATCCTCATCGGCCACGTGGTGCTGGCGATGGTGATCACGCCGTTGGTGCCGATCACCCTATGGCGTGCGCTCGCCGGCCGGTTCGATCGGCATCGGCGCATCGCCCGCTGGACGTGGCCCTTGTGGATGACCGTGGCGATCAGCGGCGTGGTCGTCTACGTGATGGCCATCCACCTGTATCCCTATGCCGGCGGCGGCAATGTCTAGGTCGGCCGACGCCGTAGCGTGGACCGCTGGGCGGACGGATGCCGCGGCCGGGGCCATGGCTCCGGCGACCTACCGCGAGGTCTGGTTGTGGACTGTCCTGGCCCTGGCTTCGCTGGCCCTGGCCGGGGTGTTCGCGCTGCTGCTGGCCGTCTCACGCGTCCCGGGCGTGGAGACCGTGTTCCCCTGGCCGCTCGGCTTCTTTCACAAGGCTCTGGTGGTCCACGTGGTGTTTTCCTTCGTGGTCTGGTTCCTGGCCATATTCGGCGCCCTGCTGGCCATTGCCGCCAGCCGCGAGGGCGCCGGATCCTGGGACCGCGCGCTTGGCCTTGGAGCTGCCGGCGCGACCGCCGCGGCTTTCCCTCTGCTGTTCGTCCCGGCGCTCTTGGATCGTGGCGAGCCGACGCTCAACGACTACGTGCCGGTGATCATCGATCCGCTGTACTACGCCGGACTGGCGTTGGTGGCGGCGGCGGTGGCGTGCGCGGTGCTGCGGCTGATGATTGCTGCGGCCACCGGCGGCGCGGCCCGCACGCCGTTCGCCAAGGCGATGGTGGGTGCGGGCGTGGTCTATCTGGCGGCTTTGGTCTGCGGCGGCATCGCCCTGCGCCTGCTGGCCGACGAGCCGCTCTCCTTCACCTTCAACCAGGAACTGCTGTGGGGGGCGGGCCATGTGCTCCAGGCCCTCAACACCCTGCTGATGCTGGTGGCATGGACGGTGTTGCTGGCGGCGACGCCGCTGGGACCGGGGGTCCCGCGCCCCGTTCTGGCAACGGCGGTGGGATTGCTGGTGGGCTGTGCCCTGGTGGCCCCGGCCTTCTACCTGATCGGCGAGCCGTTTTCCGCCGAGCAGGCGGACGCCTTCACTCAGCTCCAGTATGGCTTCGGCCCGCCGGCCCTGCTGGTGGGCGGTGCGGTGTTGATCGCTTGCCGGGTGCGACCGTTGCCGTGGAGCGAGCCGGCGTTCTTCGCCCTGGCTGTGTCGATGCCGGTGTTCTTCGTCGGGGCGGCTCTGGGGCTTTTCGTCGACGGCGGCGATACGCGCACGCCGGCCCACTACCACGGCGTCATCGCCGGTGTGACCCTGGCGTTCATGGGGCTGTTCTATCAGGTGCTGCTGCCGGCGTTGGGTCGGCGGGTGCCGCGCGGGCGCGTCATAAAGTGGCAGCTGGGATTGTTCGGCGGCGGCCAATTGGCCGCAAGCCTGGGGCTGTTCGTCGCCGGCGGTTACGGGGCGCCACGCAAGGCGGCCGGTGCCGACCAGGGTCTGGAGTCCTTGGGCGCTATGGCCGGCATGACGATGAACGGGATCGGCGGACTCGTCGCCGTGGCCGGCGGCGTACTGTTCGTGGTCCTGGTTATCCGCGCGCTTGTCCGTCCCGCAGATGCAAAAATCCCGGACATCAAGCGGCTGGTGGCGCTATAGTCGGCGGAAGCTGGCCTTTCGCGCCTGCACAAGAGACAATGGCAAAAACGACATAGCGAGAAGGGACGAGGGGGGAAGTGGACGCAGCGCCGACCAAGACCGCCGGTTCCATCGGCAATAGGTCGATGACGAAGCCGGTGATGGCGGACTCCGCCGCCACAGAGCACCGCTTCCGCGTCCGCGACTGGGCGGTGCTGCTGAAGCCGCGGGTCATGTCGCTGGTGGTATTCACCGCCTTCGTGGGTTTGATCCTCGCCCCCGCGCCCGTCGACCCGGTGGTTGGCTTCATCGCCGTCTTCTGCATCGCCGTCGGCGCCGGCGCGTCGGGCGCCATCAACATGTGGTACGACCGCGACATCGATCGCGAGATGCGGCGCACCCGGCATCGGCCGCTGCCGGCCGGACGTATTCGCCCCGGTCAGGCCCTGATCTATGGCACGGTGCTGAGTGTGGCGTCGGTGGGTACGATGGCAACCGTGGTCAACGTGCCGGCGGCGGCGTTGCTGGCTCTGACCATCGTCTACTACGTGTTCATCTACACGGTCTGGCTGAAACGTCGCACGCCGCAGAACATCGTCATCGGCGGTGCCGCCGGCGCCCTGCCGCCGGTGGTGGGGTGGGCGGCGGCCACCGGCGACATCGGCCTCGGCGCGTTGTGCCTGTTCCTGATCATCTTCCTGTGGACGCCGCCCCATTCCTGGGCCCTGGCACTGTTCCGGCGCGGCGACTACGACCGTGCCGGAGTTCCCATGCTGCCGGTGGTGGCCGGCGAACGGGAAACCAAGCGGCAGATCGTCGTTTACACGGCCCTGCTGGTGCCGGCGACGCTGTCGCCGTGGGCCATCGGCCTGGCCGGACCGCTGTATGCGGCGGCAGCGCTGGTGTTGGGCGCCGGGCTGGTTGGGAAGGTCTGGCGGTTGTGGCGTGACGAAACCGTGGACGCGGCGCGGCCCCTGTTCCTCTATTCCATCCTCTATCTGTTCGCCGTGTTCCTGGCCCTGCTGGTGGATCGAGCCGTCGCGGCCCTCGCCTGAGCGATGACCGGCAGCGCCTACGACCACCTGGAGGACCAGTTCCGGCGGCTGCAGGCGGTGTACGACGCCGAGGCGATGCTGCACTGGGACCTGGCGACGATGATGCCTCGCGGTGGCAGCGCCTCCCGCGGCGAGCAGCTGGCGGTGCTCAAGTCGTTGGCTCACGGCATGATCACCGCACCGGAAACCGGCGACCTGCTCGATACGGCCGGTGAACAATCCCTTGACCCCTGGCAGGCGGCCAACCTGCGCGAGATGCGGCGATCTTGGACCCACGCCACGGCGTTGAGCGCCGATCTGGTGGAGGCGTTGTCGCGCGCCGAGTCGGCGTGCGAAGCGGTGTGGCGCGACGCCCGTGCCGACGCCGATTTCGCCGCCGTGCTGCCGACGTTCGAGACGCTGTTGAGCCTGGTCCGCGAAACCGCCCAGGCCAAGGCGGAGCGGCTGGGGCTGACGCCTTACAATGCGTTGCTGGACGCCTATGAGCCCGACGGGCGCGCCGCCGAGGTGGACGTGCTGTTCGCCGATCTGGCCACGTTTCTTCCCGGCGCCATCGAGGAGGCCCTGGACCGCCAGCGCGGGGGACCGCCGCCACTTAGCCTCGACGGCCCGTTCCCCATCGACCGCCAGCGGGACTTGGCCGTGCGACTGATGGAGCGCATCGGCTTCAATTTCGATCATGGCCGCCTGGATGTGAGCCTGCACCCCTTCTGCGGCGGCACACCCGACGACGTGCGTATCACCACCCGCTATGACGAGAACGACTTCACCTCGGCGCTGATGGGGGTGCTGCACGAGACCGGTCATGCCCTCTACGAACGCGGTCTTCCAGCCGCTTGGCGCGGCCAGCCGGTGGGGGCGGCGCGCGGAATGTCCCTGCACGAGAGCCAATCACTGCTGATCGAGATGCAGGTGTGTCGGTCGCGCACGTTCCTCGGGTTCGCCGCGCCGCTGATACGCGAGGCCTTCGGAAGCGATGGGCCCGCATGGCAGGCGGACAACCTGTACCGGCTGTATACGAGGGTGGAACCGGGATTCATCCGCGTCGACGCTGACGAGCTGACCTATCCCGCACACGTGGTGCTGCGCTATCGCCTGGAGCGGGCGATGGTCGCCGGCGACCTGGCCGTCGCCGACCTGCCGGGGGCCTGGAACGACGGGATGCAGGAACTGCTGGGCCTGATGCCGCCGGACGATCGTCTCGGCTGCTTGCAGGATATCCACTGGTATGACGGTGCATGGGGCTACTTCCCCACCTACACGCTGGGGGCGATGACGGCGGCGCAGCTCTTCGACGCCGCGGTGAACAGCGACCCGGCCATCCATGACGCCCTTGCCGTCGGTGACTTCCGGCCGCTGCTGAACTGGCTGGGTGCTCACGTCCACGGCAAGGGTTCGTTGCTCACCATCCGCGAGCTGCTGATGGAGGCCACCGGCCGGCCGCTCGACCCGGCGACCTTCAAGGCGCACCTGCGCAACCGGTACCTGTCGTGATCGCCTTCCGGGCGTTTGACCGATCGGCTTGTCACGACGTCATAAGAATCGTTCGCAACCCCTTCTGGCTCGTACCACAACCTGCTAGTGTCCCGAATCCGAAGTTCGACGTGTTTTTTTGGGGGCGACGGTTTTCGAACTTCGGATTTAAGTGGACACTAGATAACTTATTGATTCTAGTGTGGTTAACGGATCGGAAGTTCGTCCCGGTGTTGGTCATACAAATTGTACGAACTTCCAATCCACCACACTAGGGTGGCGGATCTACAAGCCGAATCGCGGTGGAAACGTCTTTGAACTATGTCAGCACCCGAGGCGAAGCCCCGGTTCTCGCCTTCGACGATGTCTTGCTTGCCGGCCTCGCCCGGGACGGCGGCCTTTACGTTCCCGAAGACTGGCCCCGCTTCACGCCGGAAGACCTCCAGGCCATGCGCGGCTTGTCCTATGCCGAGCTGGCGGCACGGGTCATGGCGCCGTTCGCGGCGCCGGCGGTCTCGGAGGACGATCTCGGCGCCATCGTCGCCGACGCCTACGGCGGTTTCGACCATCCCGACGTGGCGCCGGTGATCCAGCTTGGCGGCAACGAGTGGCTGCTGGAATTGTTTCACGGTCCGACCTTGGCGTTCAAGGACTACGCGATGCAGGTCCTCGGTCGGCTGTTTGATCTGGTGCTGGGGCGCCGCGGTCAGCGGGTGACTATCGTCGGCGCCACATCGGGCGACACCGGCTCGGCCGCCATCGAAGCGTGCCGCGACCGCGAGGCGGTCGAAATCTTCATCCTCCACCCCCATGGCCGGGTTTCGGAGGTGCAGCGGCGGCAGATGACCACGGTGACCTCCGCCAATGTGCACAACATCGCCATCGAGGGCACCTTCGACGACTGCCAGGATCTGGTGAAGGCGATGTTCAATGACCAGGCATTCCGCGATCGCCTCAATCTCTCCGCGGTGAATTCCATCAACTGGGCGCGGATCGTCGCCCAGGTGGTCTACTACGTACGCGCGGCGCTGGCCGTGGGCGCCCCGGAGCGCGAGGTGGCGTTCGCCGTGCCCACCGGCAATTTCGGCAACGTGTTCGCCGGATATGTGGCGAAGCAGGCCGGGCTGCCGATCCGGCGGTTGGCGGTGGGCTCCAACCGCAACGACATTCTGACCCGCTTCCTGGTCACCAAGCGGATGGAGATCGGCGAGGTGGTGCCGACGCTGAGCCCGAGCATGGACATCCAGGTCTCCAGCAACTTCGAACGACTGCTGTTCGAGGTCCTCGACCGCGACGGCGCGGCCGTGGCCCGGACCATGCAGGCATTCCGCAGCGACGGCGTCTTCGAGCTTGAGACGGCGGCATGGCAGCGCATCCGGTCGCTGTTCGATGGCGAGCGCCTGGATGACACGCAGACCAAGAACATCATCCAGGACATCTACCGTGCCTGGGGAATGCTGGTGGACCCCCACACCGCCATCGGCATCGCCGCCGGCCGGCTGCGGCGAGTCGGTCTCGACGTGCCGATGGTGGCTTTGGCCACCGCACACGCGGCGAAGTTCCCCGATGCGGTGGCAGATGCTACCGGCGTGACTCCCTCGTTGCCGCCGCGGCTGGCTGACCTGCTCGATCGCGAGGAACGGTTCGAGGTGCTGCCGGCGGACCTGAGCGCGGTGCGCGACCATGTGGCGGCGCGAGTCGCCGCGCGCGGGGCGGCGGCATGAGGAATGTTCGCGTCGACACCCTCGGCAACGGCCTGCGCGTGATCAGCGATTCCATGGATACCGTGGAGTCGGTGTCCGTGGGGGTGTGGATCGGCGCCGGGACACGGTACGAGGAGCCGGCAATGAACGGCGTCTCGCACCTGCTGGAGCACATGGTGTTTAAGGGCACCCGGCGGCGCGACGCCCGCGCCATCGCCGAAGAGATCGAAGCCGTAGGCGGCCACCTCAACGCCCACACTTCGCGCGAGCACACGGTGTTCTACGCCAAGGTGCTGAAGGACGACCTGCGGCTGGCCATCGATATCATCGCCGACATCGTCCAGAACGCCGTCCTGCCACCCGAGGAACTGGACCGCGAGCGCGACGTGGTGGTGCAGGAGATCATGCAATCGCTGGATACGCCGGATGACGTGATCTTCGATCGCTTCCAGGCGGCGGCGTTTCCGGAACAGGCGTTGGGCCGGTCCGTCCTCGGCGTGCCCGAACGCATCCGCGAGATGCCGCGCGAGGCCATCGTCGGATACCTGCGTGGCCACTACGGCGCCGGGCGCATGGTCCTGGCCGCAGCCGGCCGTGTGGATCACGAGGCGCTGCTCGAACTGGCGGCGAAGGCGTTCGAGACTCTGCCGGCCGGAACGGACGTGCCCGCCGAGCCGGGCCGCTACGTGGGCGGCGACTGGCGCGACGACCGCCCGTTGGAGCAGGTCCATCTGGTAATGGGTTTCCAGGGCATCCCCTATCGCGACCCGGACCTCTACGCCTACTCGGTGTTGTCGTCGCTGCTGGGTGGGGGCATGTCGTCGCGGCTGTTCCAGGAAGCGCGGGAAAAGCGTGGCCTCGTCTACAGCATCTATACGTTTCCGGAATCGTACATGGACAGCGGCGTGTTCGGCATCTATGCCGGAACCGGCGCCAAGGAAGTGGAAGAGCTGGTGCCACTGATCTGCGACCAGATCAACGACGTCACCGACTCGGTCACCGACTCGGTCAGCGACGCGGAGGTGGCGCGCGCCCGCGCCCAGTTGAAAGCCAGCATCCTGATGTCGCTGGAGAGCACGTCGGCGCGCTGCGAACAGGTGGCGCGTCAGCTGTTGGTGTTCGGCCGGCCGCTGTCGGAATCGGAAATTGTCGCCCGGATCGAGGCCGTGGATGTGGCCATGGTGCAGAATGCGGCTCGTCGCCTGACGGAGAGCCGCCTCACCGTGGCCGCGCTGGGACCGCTCGGTCGCCTGGAACCTTTCGAGCGAACGACCGCCCGCTTTGGCTAACGCGGATCAGGCGTGGCCGACGCCGTCGGTCAGCATCCGCGGATCGACGCCGATGGTGGCTGAGGCTGCTGAAAAACCCGATTCCGGCGGTGTTTTCGGTGTCCGCTATTGGTAGGAGCGGACGTTTTGCCGCCGCCTCGGTTCGACGCCGAGG
>Ga0209780_1000051_pt1 | contig 55664 bp, 54 predicted proteins | sample WorMetexBAHAMAS2_FD_187384 | JGI IMG/M metagenome (GOLD analysis project Ga0209780, IMG submission 187384) | Marine gutless worms symbiont microbial communities from Max Planck institute for Marine Microbiology, Germany - Inanidrilus exumae... | ecosystem: Host-associated > Annelida > Digestive...
GCGGCACGAACCATCCCCGATCTCTGGGACGCCATCGCCGACGCCATCGAAACCTTCGAATCCGACGAATGCCTCAACTACTTCGTCAATACAGGTTATGACCCGGTATAAATTGAACCCGCTCTAGGCTTCTCTGCCGAGGGTGTCGTCCCCATCTTCCCGGCGCGGGCGTCGAGACCCGCGTCTGTGAGCTCTTTGGAATGAAAGGCCGCTCCACCATGGACCACGACCACATCCGCACGATGGTTCGCGAGGAATATGCCCAGGTGGCCCGAACCGACGGTGCCACAGGATGTTGCGGCCCCGCACCGAGCACCGCCACGGGATGCTGCGCTCCCGGCGGCACGGCGGCGGAGAACCTGGGATACACCGAGGAAGAGCAGGCGCTGGCGCCTGACGGGGCGGACCTGGGGCTCGGCTGTGGCAACCCCAACGCCATCGCCGCACTGAAGGAGGGTGAGGTTGTGCTCGACCTGGGCTCCGGCGCCGGGTTCGATGCCTTCATCGCCGCCCGACGGATCGGCGCCTCGGGCCGGGTGATCGGCGTGGACATGACGCCGGAGATGCTGGCCAAGGCCCGGGAGAACGCGGCGAAGGTGGGCGTCGGGAATGTGGAGTTCCGGCTCGGCGAGATCGAGCATCTGCCGGTGGCCGACGACAGCGTGGACGTGATCATGAGCAACTGCGTGATCAACCTGTCGCCGGACAAGCAGCAGGTGTTCCGCGAGTCCTTCCGGGTGCTGAAGCCCGGCGGACGGCTGGCCATCTCCGACGTGGTGGCCACCGCAACCGTGCCCGAGGCCATTCGCGACGATCGCCAATTCATCGCCGGCTGCATGGGCGGCTGCGAAACGGTGGATGAGATGGAACGGATGTTGACCGCGGCCGGATTCACCTCGGTGTCCATCACGGTCGACGAAGCCAGCCGCGAGTTCATCAAGGACTGGGCGCCGGGCAGCGGCGTGGAGGCCTATGTGGCCTCGGCCACTATCGAGGCCCACAAGGGCTAGGGCGCCGTCCACCGGCCCGGATACTGATCTGTCTATTCGGGGCACGCCGCACCCGAATAGACAACCGGCCGGACATGTGCGCGAAGCGTCAACAAAGCTTCACCGGGGCGTCACCGACCTGTCCCAACCGGATCATAAATTCGTTGAGCGGGGGGGGGGCGATACTGCACCGGAGTGCTGCGCCTCGAAGACGACCAGCCTTTCTCATCAGGGCAGGGGGCGCGCGTGCTGGCAGTCCGAGATCTCGAAAAGACGTTCGGTGCCGTGCGAGCCGTCGACGCGGTCACCCTCAACATTCCGGAAGGCCAGATGGTGGGAATCATCGGCCGTTCCGGCGCCGGTAAATCCACCCTCCTCCGACTGGTCAATCGTCTTCTCGAGCCGTCCAACGGCCGTATCGCCTTCAACGATGAGGACGTGGGCTCGCTGCGGGGTCAGGCGCTGAGGGATTGGCGCACCCGCTGCGCCATGATCTTCCAGCAGTTCAACCTGATCGACCGCCTGGACGTGATCACCAACGTCCTCGTCGGCCGGGTCAACCATCGCCGCACCCTGCCGACGCTGTTCAAGAATTTCCGCACCGAGGATCGGGCGCTGGCCATCCGCGCGCTGGAACGCCTGGACCTCGCCGATGCGGCCCTTCAGCGGACGGGAACCCTGTCCGGCGGCCAGCAGCAGCGCGTGGCCATCGCCCGCGCCCTGGTGCAGGGCCCGCGCATCGTCCTCGCCGATGAGCCCATCGCCTCGCTGGATCCGCGCAACGCCGCGCGGGTCATGGAGGCGCTGCGCACCATCAATCGCCAGGACGGCATTACCGTGGTCTGCAATCTGCATCAGGTGGAAAGCGCCAAGAGCTACTGCGACCGTATCATCGGCATGGCCCGGGGCCGGATCGTCTTCGACGGCACGCCCCAGAGCCTCACGCTCGATGACGTGCGGGAGATCTATGGTGTCGAGGGTGACGACGAAGAGCTGCGCGATGCGGTGTCCTCCGTCGAACCCGCCTCGGCGGCGTCCCCCATCACCGCACCGCTTCCCGCCGCCGCTGCCGTAGCGGCGGTTTCCGCACCGGCCAACTGAGTCGAATAGACAATTCGGTCTGGCCGGCCAGGTCACAGCAACACGATACTGCGATAACGGAGGATCGAGATGACCAACGCAAGGCGCACGTTCGTTTTTTCCGCTGCTGCGGCGATTGCCTTCGCCGCCCTTTCGGGTCCGGTAGCCGCCGGTGAATGGCGGAAGGACTACCCCGAAATTACCATGGGCGTGATTACCAGCGAAAACGAGGCCGATCGCGTCGTCCGCTACCAGTCGGTGCGCGAGTACTTTGAAAACACCCTCGGCGTGAAGATCAAATGGCGGACCGCCACCGACTACGCCGGCATCATCGAAGGCGTCAAGGCGGGCAAGATCGAGATCGCCCGCTTCGGCCCGGCCTCGTACTCGAAGGCGTGGCTGGTCACCAAGGGCGAGGTGGAGCCGCTGGTGGGCGAACTGGATAAGAACGGCAACTTCGGCTACCACGCGGTGATCGTCGTGCGCGCCGACAGCCCGTACAAGTCCCTCGCCGACCTGCAGGGCAAGAAGCTCGCCTTCGCCGATCCCAACTCCACCTCCGGCCATCAGGCGCCCCGCTATTTCCTCACCGAGGCCGGCTTTGACCCTGACAAGCATTTCGGCGAGACGGCCTTCTCCGGTTCGCACGAGAACAGCGTCATGGCGCTGTTGAACGGCACCTTCGATGCCGCGGCCACGTGGTGGCGGGACGAGAACCGCTCCAACATGACCCGCATGGAAGGCAAGAAGATGATCGAGCCGGGCCAGTGGCGGATCATCTGGAAATCGCCGAAGCTGCCGTCCAGCCCCTGGGCCATGTCCACCAACCTGCCCGCAGACATGCGCAACGAGGTGCGCGAGGCTCTCTTCACCATGCCCACCGCGGCGCCTGAGGTGTTCAAGACCCTCACCGACGGCAAGGCGTCCAAGTACAAGAAGACCACCCACGAGGACTACGAGCCCGTGGTCCGAATGATCGAGGCCAACCTCAAGGCCCGCCGCGGTAGCTAGTTTGAAAGTGGATCGGCCGGTGCGCCGGACGGTGCATCGGCCGGTCCATCCGCGCCGATGGCAGGCGGCCCGCTCCCGATGACTGCTCAGCACATCCGCTCGGACGATGCCGTCCTGGTGTTCGAACGACGACGGCGCGACGCCCGGCGCGCCGGCCGCATGCGGGAAATCCTGTTCGTCGCCCTGTTCAGCCTGGCGGTGGTGGGCGCCGCCTACGTCGGCGAGGCCAGCATCCAGAACTTCGTCGAAGGGCTGCCGGGCATCGCCAACTACATCGGCGAGACCCTGCCGGTGCTGCGGCCCACCCACCTGGTGGAGGACGTGGGCGAATGGTACTGGGGGTTCGTCCGGTGGTCGGGATACCTGTTCGACACCGTGCTCATCGCCTTCCTCGGCACCTTCCTCGGCGCCGCCGGGGCGTTCCTTCTCTGCTTCCCCGCCTCGCGCAACCTGATCCGCTCCGCCACCCTCTACTTCGTCACCCGGCGGCTTTTGGAGTTCGCGCGGGCGGTGCCTGAGCTGGTCTACGCGATGATCTTCGTCTTCGCCTTCGGGCTCGGACCGTTTCCCGGCGTGCTGGCCATCGCCATCCACACCGTCGGCGCGCTGGGCAAGCTGTTCTCGGAAGTCAACGAGAACGCAGACCCGCGGCCCCTCGACGCGGTGCGGGCCGCCGGCGGCTCATGGCCGCAGATGATCCGCTTCGGTGTCCTGCCCCAGGTGCTGCCGAACTTCGCCAGCTACGCCCTGCTGCGCTTCGAGATCAATGTGCGTTCGGCGGCGGTGATCGGCTTTGTCGGTGCCGGCGGCATCGGCCAGGAGCTGATGTTCGTCATCCGCCAGTTCGTCTACACGGACATCTCGGCCATCGTGCTGATGATCGTCTGCTGCGTGATCGCCATCGACCTGGCGTCCGAATGGATGCGTCACCGGTTCATCGGCAAGGAAGGGATCCTATGATCGACAGGTCGGACTCCCTCTCCGCGGCGGAAATCGCGCACCTGCGCCACCGCTATCCCCGGGCCTTCGGCCATGCGCCCAAGGACCGGGCCATTACCCTGCTGGCCTGGACCGTCTTCGGCCTGGTGGTGGTGGCGTGCCTCTGGCGCCTCGGGTTCTTTGCCTTCGATACCATCGCCAATGGGTTCGCCAAGCTGGGCGACGTGCTCGGGTTCATGCTGCCGCCGGCGCACAACGGCTGGCTGTGGGAGTTCACCTACGGCATCCTGGAAACCCTGGGCATGGCCTTCCTCGGCACGCTGTTGGCCTTTCTCGCCGCCATCCCGCTCGGCTTCCTCGGCGCCCGCAACGTGATCCCCCAGTTCCTGTTCCACTTCGGCCTCCGCCGCATCTTCGACGGCCTCAGGGGCATCGATCAGCTCATCTGGGCGCTGATCTTCGTCGGTGTGGTGGGGCTGGGGCCGTTCGCCGGCATTCTCGCCATCGCGGTGAGCGACACCGGGACCCTGGCGAAGCTGTTCGCCGAGGCCATCGAGAACGCCAACCGCCGCCCGGTGGACGGCGTCAAGGCCGCGGGCGCCGGCCAGTTGCAGGAGATGCGCTTCGGCATCCTGCCGCAGGTGCTGCCGGTGATGCTGAGCCAGGCGCTGTACTACTTCGAATCCAACACCCGCTCCGCCACCATCCTCGGCGTCGTCGGCGCCGGTGGCATCGGGCTTCAGCTGTCCGACCGCATCCGCGCCAACAATTGGGACGAGGCGTGCTTCATCATCGTGATGATCCTCATCACCGTCTCGATCATCGACACCCTGTCGAAAGAGGTGCGCCTGCGCCTGATCGAGGACCGCGCGGTACGGGTTTGACCGATCCTTAGCCCGCGCCGAAACGAAAACGGCGGCCCTAGGGGCCGCCGTCAAGGCGATGGGTTGGACTGTGGTTTTACCTATGGATGGCTCTCGCGTTGCAACGCGACAAAGTAGACCGGTTTTCCGTCCCCATCCTCGACAGGAAAGACCTTCCAGAACATGACGAAATCGGAGCAGTCCTTCCGGTAGTTGACCGCTTGGCCCTCGAACATCCGACCCGCCGACAGGTCTTCACGCAGCCGGTCCAGAACGGCCTGGTCGGTTTTGGGGCCTTGCAGCAATCGCGGCGACTGACCGATGACGTCGGTGGCGCTGTAGCCGGTCAGCGCCGTGAATGCATCGTTCACGTAGACGATGGGGGTATCCGCCGCGGCCCGAGTGACCATGACCGAACACAGGTTGTTGGCGACGATGCTGTCGAGGACGGCATCGACGTTATGACCGGAAATCATCGTGCTCAGGCTCACGCTCTTCCTCCTCTTTCGTGTATCACAACTAGGCGACCGCCGCCCGACGCGCGTCCACGTTATGGTGCTCGGATGCCGAAGCCGGCGACGTAAGCAGTCGATCGATGGACGTGCGGGTCACGCTGACCTGGATGTTCGCGGTAATCTCGATGGTCACCAGGTGGGGGTCGTCGCTCTCCACGATCGTTCCCACCAGCCCACCGACGGTGGATACCCGCTGTCCGGGCCGAAGCCCATCGAGCAGCTCCCGGTGCTGCTTCAGCCGCAGTCGCTGCGGCCGAACGAGGATCAGATAGAACACTGCGAACAGGGCGGCGATGATCAGCACCTGAATGACCACGCTAGACGTCATCGTTCCAACCTCCGCTTGCCTCGACGGTGAAGACGCCGCACCACTAGCTCTTGTTGATCCGGAAGATGAAGCCGGTCCCGAAGATGCCCAACAGCAGGAGCGCCACGTGCCCAAACACGAACTCGGGGATCCAGGTGTAGAGGCCGGCGCTGACGCAGAAGATGACCGACCACATGAACGCCAGGATCGTCATCAGCTGAAATCGCGTCGTCCTCGGAAGGTTTAGCAGTGGGTTCCGCTCGGCGTTCATCACCGTATCCCAAGCCGTTCTCATCATCATCGGTCTCCCATTCTCTCAACGTTGTGCGATTGTCTGTTTCCGCCAGCGCCTGGAACGGACGCGCTCACGCGTCGCCCGTGACGGGCACGGATGCCGGGCGCGCGACGCTTCGCTGCCGAACCGTGAGGCACGCGAGCCCGAGAACGGCGCCCACCACCGCGCCCTTGCCAACCATGCCGCCGATCAGCATGGCGGACAGACCATTGGCGTCGGCCACACCGGCGATCATGCTCGCCAGAGCCGACACGTCGAACAGAAGCCCCCATGCGGCGAGGGCCATAAAGAAGAAGCCACCGACGGCCGCGCAGTGAACAAAAAACTGAATGGTCTCTCGATCCCGCTCGTGCATCCTTCGGCTCCTCTCGTCGATCATCTGAAATCGTTTACGGCGGGAACGGACGGGCGGATCAGTGCCGCGAGCAGGTCGCCCATGCACCCAGCAGGGACGGCGTTGCCGATCGAACGGGGTCGGGGCCACCGTTCACCTGCTTGCCAAGGAGGAATCCGCAACGCCGCCGTGGGCGACAACAAACTGCTGAACAGCCGTTCTAGAGCCCATTCAAGGTAATTGAAGTCGTTCTGATGGCGCCGTGGCGGAGCGATCCGCCAGGCGTCCGGCGCAGCGCGATGCGGTGCCATCGGGCAAGCCGGGCAACGCCGCGGGGGCCCGCCACGGCCCACGCCAAGGGCGCCGGGCCTTTCGGGCCTGGGGTTCGTCGAGCTTCTCGACCGTAGGCACCGCTACGCTCTTCGAACCTCTCCTGCCCCAGACCCGAAAGGCCTCGGTCAGAACCGATTCCAATTACCTTGAATGGGCTCTAGGGTTATTCAGCCACCGGTCAACTGCCGCCGAAGACCCGCTGCAGCAACGCCGTCGTGCGCTTGGCCGGGTTCTCGCGGATCGCCTTCTCCTCCACGGCGATGTAGTGGAACAGCCCGTCCAGCGTCTTTTCCAATCCCCAGTCCGTCAGATCGGCCTTGGCGTCGGGCACCAGCGGCAGCTGTTTGTACTGCCCCATCATCCTGTCGTAGGCCGCCACGGCACCCACCTCGGACAGCGTGGCATCCACCACCGGCCTCATCTGATCCTTCAACGGCGCCGACATCTTCTCCCGGAAGTACTGCGTCGCGGCATCATCGGGTCCGTCGTAGAATCCCGCGCGCATCCTCCAGCGTCATCTCGGATATGGCATCGGCGAAGAGGGCCTTCGCCTTGGGTGTCGCGGCCTCGGCGGCGCGGTTCAGCTTCAGCTCCACATCGTCGGCAAGCTCCGACATGCCCACGGCCCGCAACGTCGATTGCACCTTCTGCAAGGTGGGCGGCAACGGAATGTGAATCGTCGGGTCGCCGTTGAATCCGTCAGCCTGGCCCAACTGGCCGACGACGCGTTCGGTGCCGACCCGCAGCGCCTCGCGCAAACCGTCGGAGATCTCCGCCGTCCCCAGGTCGGCGCCGGCGGCCCCCGGTGAGGCCGAGGTCTCCCCGCCCAGCATCTTCTTGGCCTTCCCGAACAGGTCGCTCTGCGCCATGGCGCCGTCGCTCACGGCCCCCAGGACGAATGCGGCGGCGAGCGTCGCGGCGACGACGGACTTGCGGTTCATGGGATGTCTTCCTCTTCTTTGCGTTCAGGCAACGATCCTTCAGGCACCGATCCTAGAGTGCTTGCAGGATAACCGGAACCGGTTCCAGCCGCGGCCGCTCCAGTCTGCCATCGACCACGTTTCACAGCCTGTTCAGGAGGATTTTTGCCGACTGTTGATGGCGATTTCGCGTCGCTTGGCGGCCCCTTCGCGGTCACGTCGTGATCCAGGACACGGCGGACCGACGCCCGACAAAGCAATTGCGCCGGGATCGAGGCGCTTGTACGAATGCCATCATAAAACTGTAATTACTCGCTTCCCGGACCGTCTGCCGGCCGGTGGGCGACGTGCACAACACGACGAACCGAGATTGGGAGGATTTGCATGTCCATCACCCGTACCGTCCTTTCCTGCATCGCCGCCGTCGGCATCGCGGGAATCGTCCATGCGGCCAGCCCGTCCGTCGCGGCCGCCGCGGACTGCCCGCGCGGCACGCTGGACCCGCGCTATTGTGACCGGGACGGTGACCTGGTCGCCGACCTGCCCCTCGACCCCAACCAGTGGGTCGATCCCGACACCATCATCTTCTCCTACACCCCGGTGGAGGACCCGGCCGTCTACCAGAAGGTCTGGGACGGCTTCATCCAGCACATGAGCGAGGTCACCGGCAAAAAGGTGGTGTTCTTCCCGGTGCAGTCCTACGCCGCGCAGTACGAGGCCATGCGGTCGGGGCGCCTGCACGTGGCCGGCGTCAACACCGGCGGCAACCCAGTGGCGGCGAGCTGCGCCGGCATGGTGCCCTTCGCGATGATGGCAAAGGCGGACGGCAAGTTCGGTTATGAGATGGAACTCATCGTGCCGGCCAACAGCGACATCCAGTCTCCGGCAGACCTCAAGGGCCGCACGCTGGCGTTCACCTCGCCCACCTCCAACTCCGGCTTCAAGGCTCCGTCGGCGCTGCTGAAGTCCGAGTTCGGCATGCTCGCCGACAAGGACTTCAAGACCACCTTCTCCGGCAAGCACGACAACTCCATCCTCGGCGTCGCTAACGGCGACTACGAGGCGGCGGCGGTGGCCAATTCGGTGCTGGGGCGGATGCTCGACCGCGACGTGGTCAAGCAGGACCAGTACCGGACCATCTACAAGTCGCAGACCTTCCCCACCACCGGCTACGGCCACGCCCACAACCTGCATCCCGAGGTGGCGGCGAAGATCAAGCAGGCGTTCTTCACCTTCGATTGGAAGGGCTCCGACCTGGAGAAGGAGTTCGGCAAGCAGGCCGACAAGTTCATCTCCATCCATCACAAGTCGGACTGGGACGTGGTCCGCAAGATCGACACGGCGAACGGCGTCACCTACGACTGCAAGTAGGGATCACCGCGCATAACCGGTTCCGAAGCCCGCCTCGGCGGGACTTCGGGACCGGACGCATCGACTGTGCAACGGCCGCGGAGGTGAACCCCGGATGCTGCGTCTGAAGGCCCTGGTCAAGCGCTACAAGACCGGCGACGAGGCCCTGAAGGGCATCGACCTGGAGGTCCCCGACGGTCAGGTCATGGCGCTGATCGGCCCCTCGGGCGCCGGCAAGTCGACGCTTATCCGCTGCGTCAATCGGCTTGTCGAACCCACGTCGGGTGAGATCTATCTCGGCGATCTGGAACTGACCTCGTTGAGCGCCGGCCAGCTGCGCATGGCGCGCCGGCGGATGGGCATGATCTTCCAGGAATATGCCCTGGTGGAGCGGCTGACGGTGATGGAGAACGTGCTCTCCGGCCGGCTGGGCTACGCCGGGTTCTGGCGCAGCTATTTCCGCAAGTTTCCGCAGAGCGACATCGACGAGGCGTTCCGGCTGCTGGAGCGCGTCGGCCTCGACCACATGGTGGACAAGCGGGCCGACGAGCTGTCCGGCGGCCAGCGCCAGCGAGTGGGCATCTGCCGGGCCCTGATCCAGGACCCGGACCTGCTGCTGATCGACGAGCCGACGGCGTCGCTGGACCCCAAGACGTCGCGGCAGATCATGCGGCTGGTCACCGAGCTGTGCAAGGAGCGCGGGCTGGCGGCGATCATCAACATCCACGACGTGATGCTGGCGCAGATGTTCGCCGAGCGGGTGGTGGGCCTGGAGACCGGCACCGTGGTCTACGACGGGCCGCCCGAGGATCTGACGCCCGACGTGCTCACCCAGATCTACGGCGAGGAAGACTGGTCGGCGACCATCCGCAAGGTGGACGAGGCGGACGAGGACGCCGGCGAGGAGGTACCGAAGGACCACCTGCCGCACCTCGATCGTGACCGCCTAGCGGGCATGACATGAGGCCATGGACATGAGGGTCTGGGCGTGACCACGGCCGCCGCGACCAGGCGATGGTCGAAGCCGCCGCTGATCAAGAGCCCGCGCCTCCGCTGGACGCTGACCCTCGGCCTGGCCATCTACCTGGCCATCGCCCTCGGCACGGTGGACGTCAACTGGATGCGGGTCATCGAGGGGCTGCCGCGCGGCCAGCGGTTCATCGGTGGGTTCTTTCCGCCGGACTTCATTTCCCGCTGGGACGCGATCCTCGACGGCATCTACGAGAGCCTGTGGATGACCGTGGCGTCGACGGTGATCGGCATCGCCATCTCCATCCCCATCGGCCTCGGCGGCGCCCGCAACCTGGCGCCGGCGCCGGTGTACTACTTCTGCCGTGGCATCTTCGCCGTCAGCCGCAGCTTCCAGGAAGTCATCCTTGCCATCTTCTTCGTCAAGCTGTTCGGGTTCGGGCCGTTCGCCGGCTTCGTCACGCTCAGCGTCGCCACCATCGGCTTCTACGGCAAGCTGCTGGCGGAGGACATCGAGGACATGGACCCGGCGCAGGCGGAGGCCGTGCGGGCCACCGGCGCCAGCTGGTTCCAGTGGCTCAACTACGCCGTCCAGCCGCAGGTGATGCCGCGGATGATCGGCCTCGGCCTCTATCGCTTCGATATCAACTTCCGTGAATCGGCCATCGTCGGCATCGTCGGCGGCGGCGGCATCGGCGCCACGCTGAACACGGCCTTCGACCGCTACGAGTACGACTCCGCGGCCGCCATCCTGCTGATCATCATCGGCATCGTGATGGTGGTGGAATACACCTCCGGCTACGTGCGCAAGTGGGTGCAGTGATGCCGGTTAGTGACGCCCAGGGAACCAAGGTCTGGCATCGTCGGGAGCGCGGCAAGCAGTTCGCCATCTGGGGCGGCTGGCTGTTGGCCACGGCGATCTTCGTCTACTGCTGGCAGCTCATCTCCGACAAGACCATGTGGCACTTCGTCGTCGACGCGCCGGCCCATGCGGGCGACCTCGGCGCCCGCATGGTGCCCCCCGATTGGCCGTACCTGAACACCCTGTGGTGGCCCATCTGGGACACCATCAACATCGCCACGCTGGGCACCGTGGTGGCGCTGGTGTTGGCGGTGCCGACGGCTTTCTGCGCGGCGCTCAACACCACGCCCAGCCGGGCCATCGTCCGGCCCATCGCGCTGTTCATCATAGTCTCGTCGCGATCCATCAACTCGCTGATCTGGGCGTTGGTGCTGGTGGCCATTGTCGGTCCCGGCGTGTTCGCCGGCATCATTGCCATCGCGCTGCGCTCCATCGGCTTCTGTGCCAAGCTGCTCTACGAAGCCATCGAGGAGATCGACGAGTCGCAGGTGGAGGCGATCCGAGCCACCGGCGCCAGCGGGGCGCAGATCCTGGCCTACGGCATCGTGCCGCAGATCCTGCCGGCCTTCGCCGGCATTTCGGTGTTCCGCTGGGACATCAACATTCGCGAGTCCACCGTGCTCGGGCTGGTGGGTGCGGGCGGCATCGGCCTGCAACTCAACGCCTCGATCATGAGCCTGGAGTGGAGCAAGGTGTCGGTCATTCTGCTGGTGATCATCAGCACGGTGATCGTCAGCGAATGGGTCTCGGCCAAGGTCCGCCACGCGATCATCTGAGTCGAGAATCAGCGCCGGCGGGCCGCGAGGATGCTCTCCGCCACCTCGATGAAGCCGGCGCCGGCCGGCGCCTCGGTCAGCCACGCGGGCAGCGACGGGCATCGCTCGGCGAATGCCGCCAGATTGGCGACGCCCACCGCATTCGGAAAGAAGGCGAACATGGGCGCGTCGTTCGGCGAGTCGCCGACGAACACATACGCGCCGCGGTCCGCCGCCAGATCGACGCCGAAGACCTCCTGCATCATCGTCCGGGTCATGGTCAGCTTGTCGTAGTCGCCGAACCAGCCGTTGACGTGGATGGAGCTGACCTTCGCCGTCGCCCCGTGGGCCTCGAAAACACGAACGATCTCGTCGATATCCTCGCGCCTGAGCGGCGCCACGTCCTCGCGGAAATCGATGGCCAGGTCGGCCTCGCGGTAGGCTTGGTCGGCGGCCAGGGCAGCGCCCGGCACCCGCGCCAGGATCTCCTCGCCCAGCGCCGCGAGGCGGCGACGGTTCTCCGCCCGTGCCGCGTCCTCATGGGCGAACCGGCGCCGCATGCGCTTCGTCGCCCGGTCGTAGACGAAATAGAAGGCACCGTTCTCGCCCACCACACCGTCCACCGGGAACATCCGGGCGATCATGTCGCACCAGCCGGCAGGCCGGCCGGTGATGGCGAACACCGCAAGCCCGTCGGCGCGGAGGCGCTCCATGGCGTCAAGCACGCGGGCCTCGAAGCGCCCGTCGGTGGTGAGCGTGTCGTCGATATCGGCGAACACGCCCTGCACCGCATGGCGGTCCGCCGCCGGCCACTCCGTGATGGGACGCAAGGTGGTCACGAGGACATATTCGACGGAAAAGCGGCCGGCGGAAAAGGGGACTGTCCCCTTTTTCCGCCGCTACGTACCGATAGCTATGGTTGGCCGATAGCTATGGTTGGGCCTTGGCGGAGCTGGCAGGGACGAATTTCTGCTCGTGGCTCAGGCCCATGTAGACGCAGACGCACATGGCGATCAGCACCACCGTGAACGGCAGCCCCACCGTGATCGACGCCGCCTGCAACGCGGTGAGCGCATCGGCGCCGCCGCCGAACAGCAGCACCGCTGCCACCACGCCCTCGATGATCACCCAGAAGATCCGCTGCACCACCGGCGCGTCCACCTTGCCGCCGGCGGTGATGGCATCGATCACCAGCGATCCGGAGTCCGAGGAGGTGATGAAGAACACCAGCACCAGGATGATGCCGATCGCCGAGCTGATCGTCGCCAGGGGCAGGTTTTCCAGCATCTGGAACATGGCCAGTTCCACCTTGTCCAGCCCGCCGGCCAGGGCGCCGATGCCGTTCTGGATCTGGTCGAGGGCCGAGCCGCCGAACACGCTCATCCACACCAGGGTGACCAGGGTTGGGATCAACAGCACGGCGATGATGAACTCGCGCACCGTGCGGCCGTAAGAGACCCGGGCGATGAACATGCCGACGAAGGGCGACCAGGAGATCCACCACGCCCAGTAGAACACGGTCCAGCCCTGCATCCAGGCTTCGTCCTCGCGCCCCACCCAGTTGCTGTAGGAGACGATGTCGCCCAGGTAGCCCACCAGCGTGGTGCCCATGGTGGCGAAGATCAACGCCGTCGGGCCCACCAGCAGCACGAACAGCAGCAGCAACGCCGCCAGGCTCATGTTGATGTTGCTGAGCACCTTGACGCCGCCGTCGAGCCCGCGCAGGACCGAGACGAGGGCGATCGACGTGACGAGGATGATGATCGCGATCTGCGTGGTGATGCCGGCCTCGAAGCCGAACAGGAAGGCCAGGCCGGCGGACGCCTGCTGCGCGCCGAAGCCCAGCGACGTGGCGAGGCCGAACAAAGTCGCCAGCACCGCCACCGTATCGATCAGGTGGCCGAAGGGCCCCCAGGAATGATCCTTGATCAGCGGATAGAAGGCCGAGCGGATGGTCAGCGGCAGCCCCTTGTTGAAGGAGAAGAAGGCCAGCGACAGCCCGACCACCGCATAAATCGCCCACGGATGAAGGCCCCAGTGGAACATGGTGGCGCTCATCGCCTTCTGCGCCGCCTCCGGGGTCGACGCCTCGACGCCCAGCGGGGTCTTGTACCAACCAGTGAAGTAGGCGGTGGGTTCGGCCACGCTCCAGAACATCAGCCCGATGCCCATGCCGGCGGCAAACAGCATGGCGAACCACGAGATGTTGGAGAACTCTGGCTTCGCGCCCGCGCCGCCCAACCGGATCTTGCCCACCGGCAGGAAGATCAGCGCCAGGCAGAAGATGACGAAGATGTTGCCGCCGACCATGAACAGCCAGTCGAAAGCGCCGATGGACCACCACTTGGCGCCGTCGAAGGCACCCTTCGCCGCCTCAGGCGCGATCAGCACGCCGAGCACGAACAGCAGCACCAGCCCGGACGCGATCCAGAACACGGGGTGGTGAACGTCCATCCCCCATCGCCGCAGGTTGTCCTGCCCTACCTCATAGCGGGTGTCGTATAGGGTCGCCGGATCGCTCATGGTTCCTCCCTGATATCTTGTTTATTGCCGGCCCCGACGGTTGGCCTCGGGGCGGTTCATATCTATGGGTCGCCGACGCCTTGCACGCCGCCGTCCGCGAATGGAGACGTCCCATCTAGATTATCCCGCCGAACTGGACCCTCCGATGGCCTGATTGCGCCAATCGATAGCCTGATTGCGTCAAGCCTGCGCGGGCCGCACTGGTCCCTGGAGCACGGTTGGACGTAAGACTGGGCATGGAGATGGTCGATCCATCAGGCTCTGCGGCAGCCGGGATGACACGCATGAAAAGGTTTGCACGGCATCTGTTGATCCTCGCCGCGCCGCTGGTGGCCGCCGCCTGCTCGCCGGCAGTGCTGATCAACCCGTTCCTGCCCACCGACGGCTACGTGCCGCACACCGGCCTCGCCTACGGCACCGCCGATCGGCAGGTGCTGGATCTCTACACCCCGCAAGGCGCCCCCGAGGCCCGATCCGAACCGGCCCCGGTGATCGTGTACTTCTATGGCGGGAGCTGGAAGAGCGGCAGCCGCCAGACCTACAAGTTCATCGCCGAGGCCCTGGCGCCCAGGGGATACGTGGTGGTGGTCCCCGATTACCGCCTGTACCCGGAGGTGCGGTTCCCGGCCTTCGTCGAGGACGCCGCCCGCGCGGTGCGGTGGGTGCGGAACAACGCCCGGCAGTTCGGCGGCGATCCCGACCGCATCATCCTCATGGGCCATTCGGCCGGCGCCCACATCGCCGCGCTGCTGGCCTTCGACGAGCGCTATCTCGCCGAGGCGGGCGTGCCGGCGGCGGCGATCCGTGGCCTGGTGGGCTTGGCTGGACCGTATGCCTTCGACCCCCTCGCCTATTCCAGCACGCGGCCCATCTTCGCGGGCGTCACCGACATCGACACGGCACGGCCCGTCACCTTCGCCGATGGCGAGGGGGTGCCGGCGCTGCTGCTGCACGGTGCCGCCGACACCACGGTGCTGCCGTGGAACACCCACCAACTGGCGGCGCGTATCCGCGAGGCCGACGGGCCGGCGACGGTGCGGGTGTACCCCGGCACCGGCCACATCGGCATCATCCTCTCCTACGCCGTGCTGTTCCGCGGCCGCGACCCCGTCTACGAAGACACCCTCAGGTTCCTCGACGGGCTGTGACCGGAACGGCATGACCCCGGCTGCCTGAGAGACGTCGGGGACAGGGTGAGACTGGCAAAAAAAAGAGGCGGGGCCGAAGCCCCGCCAAAGCCGCCTCGAAGAGGACGGATACGCTCTACATGAAGACAACCTCGGAGGATTCGAGCTCCGTTTCATCGAAGATATCGATGGTTCCACCGGAGAAGCTCAGACGCAGGTCGTCTGTGAATGTATCCCCGTCGGCATCAACGGCGGTGACGGTGATGCCGCCACCCGAGTCGCCGGCCTCCCACTTCCCATTGCCGCTGCTGTCCACCGTGTTGAAGTCGGTGCCAAAGCCCTTGAGAACGAGATCGTCCGAACCGTTGCCGAAGTCGGTAACGTCATCGTTGCCGTTGCCGGCCTTCGTGAACTCGAATTTGTCGCTGCCCGCACCGCCGGTCAGATCGTCGTTTCCGAAGCCACCGACAATGACGTCGTTATTGCCACCGCCGTCGATGGTATCGTCACCATCCTGACCTTTCAGGGTGTCCTTCTTGCCCTGGCCGGTGAGGGTGTCGTTGTTGTTGCCGCCTTCGTAAGTGTTCTCGGTCTCGGTTGACGCGGTGATCACGTCGCTGCCGTTGCCGGCCTTCACCGTGGCATTGGTCAACTTCACGCCGGTGAAGTTCCAGGTGTCGGCGCTGCCCGTGCCGACGATGTTGAAGGTCGAGTTGTCGTCCTGCTTGATCTCCTCGAAGTCCACGTCGGCGTCGGTGTTGTCGAAGTCGGACTTCAGGCCTTCGAAGTTGTTGGCCGTGGAGATGATGACGTCGTTGTCGCCGCTGCCGGAATCCCTGTAGACGTCGCGGTCGTCGCCTGAGTTCCAGATGTAGGTGTCCGACCCGTCCTCGCCGTCGAGGACGTCCATGTCGTCACCGCCCTCGAGGATGTCGTTGTTCGACCCGCCGAAGATCTTGTCCTCGCCGTCCTGGCCCTTCAGCGAATCCTTGCCTGAGCCGCCGAAGATGCAGTCGTCGCCGTTCTTGCCCTCGATGGTGTCGTTACCACCGAGACCGAAGATGAGATCCCGCTGGTTCGTGCCGTTGATGGTTTCGGCGCTGTTGTCGCCGACGATGATGTTCTGAGCCGAATCGATGCAGTCGGTGATGTCGATGACCGCGCCGCCGACCTCCACCGCGATGCTGGCCTTCTCTCAGTTGACCACGGTCACATCGTCCGCGGTGTCGGGCGTGTTCGGGTCCGTGGTACCGAAGGTCTCGAAGGTGAAGTCGATGTTGGACTTGCCGTCGAGGAGATGCTCCTGATAGGCCTTGAACTCGTTCAGCATCGGATTCAGCGCCGGGTTTCCGGTCAGTCCCAGTTGATCCGTGGTCAACACCACTTGGAAGGTGTCGCAGTTGCCGGTGCCGCCGTCGTAATCATCGTTGTCATTGAAGAACTTCGCGAAATAGCGACCAAGGTCGTCGCCACTATCACCGTCGACGTTGTCCCGGCCATCGCCACCGGCAACCAGGTCGTTGTTGTTGCCACCGCTGATGGTGTCGTTGCCGCCGCCGCCGTTGATGCTGTCGTTGCCGGACTCGCCGAACACCTTGTCCTTCTTTGAACCGCTGCCGGTGAACGTGTCAGCACCGTTGCCGAGCTCATAGGTCCGGTCGTCCATGTCCGAGCCGATGACCGTGTCCTCGCCGCCCTCGGTATCCACCTTGGAGACGTTCAGATCGACGCCGTCGAAGTTGAAGTAGTTGGCGCCGTTGTTGCCCAGCAGCGCCTTGCCGTTGCCGTCGATCTTTTCGATACCGCCCGACACGGTGCCGACGCCCGCGTTCTTGTTGGCGGTGCCGTTGTCGTTGGTGTCGTTGTTGACGTTGGACAGTCGGAAGTCCGAACCGGCGGTGTTCTTGATGGTGTCGGACCCGGTACCACCGGAGATGCGGGTGTCGTTTTCCGCCTCGTTGGTTTTCACATTGATGGTGTCGTTGCCGGCGCCGGCATCGATGTGGTCGTTGTTGCCGCCACCGGTGATGGTGTCGTTGCCGGCGCCGGTTGAGATGATGTCGTTCCCGGACTCGCCGAGCACCCTGTCCTTCTTGGAGCCGGTGCCGGTGAATGTGTCGGTCCCGTTACCCAGCTCGTAGGTTCGGTCGTCCATGTCCGAGCCGATGACCGTGTCCTCGCCGCCCTCGGTGTCCACCTTGGAGACGTTCAGGTCGACGCCGGCGAAATCGAAGTGGTTGGCGGCGTTGTTGCCCAACAGCACCTTGCTGTTGCCGTCGATCTTCTCGATGCCGCTGGAAACGGTCCCGGTGCCGACGTTGAACTCGGCCGTGCCGTCGCCGTCGGTGTCGTTGTTGACGTTGGACAGCCGGAAGTCCGAACCGGCGGTGTTCTTGATGGTGTCGGACCCGGTGCCGCCGGCGATGCGGGCGTCGTTCTCCGCCTCGTTGGTCTTCACGTTAATAGTATCGTTGCCCGCGCCGGCATCGATGTCGTCGTTGTTGCCACCGCCGGTGATGGTGTCGTTCCCGCCGCCGGTTGAGATGATGTCGTTCCCGGACTCGCCGAGCACCCTGTCCTTCTTGGAGCCGGTGCCGGTGAATGTGTCGGTCCCGTTACCCAGCTCGTAGGTTCGGTCGTCCATGTCCGAGCCGATGACCGTGTCCTCGCCGCCCTCGGTGTCCACCTTGGAGACGTTCAGGTCGACGCCGGCGAAATCGAAGTGGTTGGCGGCGTTGTTGCCCAACAGCACCTTGCTGTTGCCGTCGATCTTCTCGATGCCGCTGGAAACGGTCCCGGTGCCGACGTTGAACTCGGCCGTGCCGTCGCCGTCGGTGTCGTTGTTGACGTTGGACAGCCGGAAGTCCGAACCGGCGGTGTTCTTGATGGTGTCGGACCCGGTGCCGCCGGCGATGCGGGCGTCGTTCTCCGCCTCGTTGGTCTTCACGTTAATAGTATCGTTGCCCGCGCCGGCATCGATGTCGTCGTTGTTGCCACCGCCGGTGATGGTGTCGTTCCCGCCGCCGGTTGAGATGATGTCGTTCCCGGACTCGCCGAGCACCCTGTCCTTCTTGGAGCCGGTGCCTGTGAACGTGTCGGCCCCGTTGCCGAGCTCGTAGGTGCGGTCGTCCATGTCCGAACCGATGACCGTGTCTTCGCCGCCCTCGGTGTCCACCTTGGAGACGTTCAGGTCGACGCCGGCGAAATCGAAGTAGTTGGCAGCGTTGTTGCCCAACAGCGCCTTGCCGTTGCCGTCGATCTTTTCGATCCCACCCGAAATCGTGCCAGTCCCGCCGTTGAACTCGGCCGTACCGTCGTCGTTCGTGTCGTTGTTGAGGTTGGACAGCCGGAAATTCGAGCCGGCGGTGTTCTTGATGGTGTCGGACCCGGTGCCGCCGGAGATGCGGGTGTCGTTCTCCGCCTCGTTGGTCTTTACCTCGATCGTATCGTTACCACCGGCAGCCTCGATGCTATCGTTCCCGCCGCCGCCGTTGATCGTGTCATTGGCTCCGCTGGGCGTGCTGAGAACCGGACTCGCCGTCACCGTCCCGGAAACGTTCCCCGGAATGATGGTTTCGTTCGCATTGGTACCAGTAAAAGTAGCCATCGTGATTCCCCCCAGAAGCGTAATCCGCCAGAGAAAGTCGCCTATTCGGCTCCGTTCCCGGCGTTCAACCACAAACCCCAAAAAAAATCGTTTGGTCGCTCAAGACGATATCGCCGTCGAGCCTTCCGCAATAGGTCGGTAGCCCGCCGCTCAACAAGCGGTTGTCATATGCCTACGCACAAACCAGCCCCCATTAGGAGAGGATAATGCCCGGGAGCACTCCTATTTGAATATTTTCTTGCAGAGTTTATGAAATATCGTCACTCAGCACATCCTCCGGTTGGAGGACCCGCGCCGCCACACACCTCACTGCATCCACCCTTAGGCCATAACGTTGATTCAAGAAAAAATAGAAAACGAATTCGAGAACGCCATTTCATCCATAGAAATTGACGACAAAATCTTTGTCTTTATCCATGTCATGGAATATGATATTGGGATACTTAAGAATTTTTATAATCAATTGACTTTGTCTTTTTGTGCTTGTTTTCTCAAAAATACGATTCAAATGAATTCTCGTTGTCGTTTTTCTAATGCCAAGGGCGCGTGATATTTCTGGAACATCAAAACTTTCGAGTAGAAGTTTTGTGATTTCTCCCTCCCTCCGCGTCAAGCGGTAACCCTCAAGAAGCAAATTCCATAAATATATACTGTCATTTTCCAAATCTATTATGGATATCACGGCCACGGGGACTTCTGCAGGAGCTGGTCCTATCAGTATACAGTGGCTGTTGACCGCTTCTTCATCCTGGAAGCGCAATACCGTATACCGAGGCTTGAACAGATCTGTAGCGGCCGCGATGGCTTCGCGAAGATGCCTGGTGTAATCCCTTGAATGGCTCGATGCCAGCCGACCGCCTCGAAGTACAAAAAGATTGCGCTTCTTCAAAAAATGGCCAGCTCTTATGTTATTGAACAACAAATGACCGAGATCATCTGTCAGAAAAAGTGCTACACTTGAATGATCAACAATACTGCTAATCACACCATCAATGTTATACGTTGGGCGAATAAAATTTTTGTCATTTCTTGTGCGCACTTTAACAAATATCGATAATTCAAACGGTGACCGATGGTCTGCGCCAAATGTATCAAGCCTGCCCTTGTAGATACCGGACTAACGGTCGATGAACTATACCCATTTATATATTGGGGGTTGTTGCCGACCGCAGCCGTGGTCGTTGTTGGGGAGCGCCGCACCACGGCGTCGCTGCGCAATCTGGGCGAGCTGGCGGCACGCATCCGCGAGGCCGACGGGCCGGCGACGATGCGGGTGTATCCCGGCACCGGCCACATCGGCATCATCCTCTCCTACGCCGTGCTGTTCCGCGGCCGCGACCCCGTCTACGAAGACACCCTCAAGTTCCTGGAAGGGCTGTGACCAACCGTCGGTCCGGAGATTGAAGACACAATCGCCGTGCGCGCGTCAAAGTAGCGATGTATGATCGCCGGGGTTTTTCGCCTCATCCGATAGCCAGGAACCACGGCCCATGAAGCTCCGCCGTATGCACCTGCTGGCGCTCGTCGTCATTGGCCTTCTTCTGCCCAGCACCGCCCATGCGGACCGTTGGGAAGACCTGATGGAATTATCCGAACAGGCTTTTCGTCAGGGGAATTACGGTCTCGTGGCGGATAACCTCCGCGCGGCGCTTGAGGAGGCGGAGCGGTTCGGTCCCGACGATCCGCGCCTGGTGAACACGCTCGATCTCCTGGCACTCGTTTATCAGACCCTGGGCAACTACGGCCAGGCGGAGCCGCTCGTTAAGCGATCCCTGGCCATTCGCGAACGAACCCTTGCCTCGAACCATCCGGATGTGGCCCTGAGCCTCTACAACCTGGCGGATCTGCACCAACGACAGGGCAGGTACGATGCCGCCGAGCCCCTCCACAAGCGGGCCTTGGCCATTCGCGAGAAGGCTCTCGGCCCGAACCATCCGGAAGTGGCGCAAAGCCTCGGCAGCCTAGCGCAGACCTATACGAAGCAAGGCAACTACGGTGCAGCGGAACCGCTTTTTGAGCGGTCCCTGGCCATTTACGAGAGGGCCTTCGGCGTAAACCACCATCGGGTGGCACAGGGTCGCTATAACCTCGCAGAACTGCAACGGCTACAGGGCAACTACGCCGCGGCAAAAAACAACTACGAGCTATCCCTGGCCATCCACGAGAAGATCCTCGGCGCGGATCACCCCGCTGCCGCGGCGAGCCTCGACAGCCTGGCGGGATTGTATCAGGCGCAGGGGAGGTACACCGACGCCGAGCCGCTCCACAGGCGGTCCTTGGCCATTTACGAGAAGGCCCTCGGCCCCGACCACCCTGACGTAGCCCTGAGCCTCAACAACCTGGCCCTCGTCCATCAGGCACAGGGCGATCACGCCGCGGCGGAACCCCTCTTCAAACGGTCGCTGGCCATCTTCGAAAGCGTCTACGGCCCGGATCACCCGAACGTGGCCACGAGCCTCAACAATCTGGCGCGGCTGTACCAGGAGCAGGGCCGGTATGACGCCGCCGGGCCGCTGTACAAACGGTCCTTGGCCATTCGCGAAAAAGCCCTCGGCCCGGACCATCCCCGCGTGGCCCTGAGTCTCGATAACCTGGCGGCACTGTATCAGGCGCAGGGCAACCATAGCGCGGCGGAACCGTACCAGAAACGCTCCCTGTCCGTTTATGAAAAGGCCTTCGGCCCGAACCATCCTTACGTCGCCGTGAGCCTAGACAACTATGCACTGCTCCTGCGCGAGACAGGGCGCGCCGACGAAGCAGTGGCGCTTGAGCGCCGCGCCGCGGCGATCCGGCAGAAACACCGCTGATCCGGTACCGGGTGGCGGTATCCGCTCCGCCACCCGGTTCGGAGATCCCTGGCGTTTTCCGATGAAGCCGGTGTGGTTGCCGCCGGCTTCCCACTACTGCCCGCTCATCGGGTTCAAGCCGATGGCATTGGCCCGCTGGGCGATACGGCCGTGGAAGGACAGCGGCACCAGGCCGGTCTCCACCAGATAGCCTTCCGGTCCCCAGGCCCGGTCGCTGGTGTATTCGGCGACGAACTCGAGGATGCCCGGCACCCGCTCGTCGTGCGCCAGCCTGACATAGAGGTACAAGGGGCAGGTCACCGGATAGCAATCCATGGCTAGTGTCCCGAACCCGAAGTTCGATGCATTTTTGGGGCGACGCTTTTCGAACTTCGGGTTCAAGTGGACACTAGATAACTTATTGATTCTAGTGTGGTCAACGGATCGGAAGTTCGTCCCAGTGTCGGCCATACAAATCGTACGAACTTCCGATCCACCACACTAGCCGGGCCACATGCCTACCGCCGAATGAAGGCCCTTCGCTCAGTCCTCAACCATCGCCGACCCAACGGCGCCAACGGTTGAGCCAGTCGCGTGGACGTAACGCCACGAACTGCCATCCAAGGTCACTTCGAAGCAGGTTGTCGCGCCGTCGCGGATTTTTTTCCACCGAACACAAAGGAGGCCGTCGCCGTCGATCCGCCAGTTTCCCGTGTCGGTGAAGTCGCCTTTCGTGAAGCACGTCGTTCCGTCCTTGTTGTACTGCGCCCACCAACCATCCTCCGAGCGCAAGACTTTCCCAAGAACCGCATTAACTGCTGCCTCGCTCTTCAATGGTTCAGCCGTTGCGGCAGCGCCCGTCACTGCCAACACGAAAAGAAAAGCGCCCGCTGCTGTGATGATGCGTCTCATGGATGGCCTCACCGGTTCAGTTCTTGTCCACGGGTCGGAGTTCGGCCGGAACAGCCCACTTGGCACGCTCCCGTCGGCTGAGCATGTCTTAGCCGGGGCCCCCGTTCTCCATAGCCCTGGATCAGGGTGTCGCCTATGACGTTAGTTATCAAGACAAAAATCACCCACTGCGTTCTCTGCAGAATCCCCGCCCCTCCTTCTTACGCCTTTGTTATTATGAGATTATCACGTGTCTCGGCCCGGCCGGAGCGGTGGCCATCTGGGATGCAAGGGTTGAGAACTCGGAAGGACGCCGCCGATACCGGGGCGTATCGGCAAGCCCCCCAAACGCCGCAGGCGCCCCGCACCCGCCAAGCCGGAGGGACACGCCGTCGTCGCCCCATCGGCAGTTGCCGATGGTCTCTAAGAGAACGCCTCGGCCAGCAGGTCGAAGACGAGGCGAATGCGGCGGCTGGTATGCAGCTCGCGATGGGTCACCAGCCAGATGGGAATCGGGATGGGTTCGAGCTCGGGCAACACCGGTTCGAGGCCGGGGTTGAGCGCCGCGAGTTCCTTCGGCATCACGCTGATGCCGAGACCCTGTTTCACCAGTTCCAGGATCACCGTCCCGCTCGCCGTGACGATCTTGAAGTTGCGTCGGGTGAGCGTGAGGCCAAGGGGGTTCAGCACCGGCAGCAGCCGCTCGGGGTGCTCGTACCCGATGAAGTCGGCATCCGACAGGTCGCTCCCGGTCGCCGGCCGGCCGTACGTTTCGAGATACTCCGTCGAGGCGTAGAGATGGGCAGACGTCTCCCCGACGAGCTTGGCGATCAGGTCGGGCTGCTCGGGGCGTACGTGCCGAATGGCGATATCCGCCTCGCGCCTGGTCAGATCGCGGACATCGCTTGAGGCCACGATTTCGATCTCGATACCGGGCGCGATTTCTCGAATCCGTTTCAACATGGCGGGCAGATGATAGGTGGCCATGACCGTGGTGGCCGTGATGCTCACCTGCCCCTCGATGGCCTGCGACTGGCCGGAGGCCGCGAGGGAGACGCGGCCGGCGGCGTCGCCCATCGCCCGGAAATGGTCGAGCAACTCCAGCCCCGATTGCGTCAGCGCCAACGACCGTCCGACCCGTTCGAACAGGGTCACGCCAAGGTGTTGTTCCAGCGCCGCCACCTGCCGGCCGAGTGTCGGCTGCGTCTGGCCCAGCGCCCGGGCGGCCGCCGACAACGACCCCTCCTCGGCGGTGGCGAGGAAGGCCCGGGCCTGGTTCCAATCGAAGGAGACGGCTTGCCAATTCATGCATTTTTGCATAACACAAGTGCGGATTTCCGCAATTCCTATTTGATGGGCGCATAGGTAGGTAGGCTCCGAAAGGAGCGACACCATGACCTCATCCACCGCAGCCGGTTGGCTCGCGCCAACCGGCCCATCCAATATCCCCCATGAAGACGAGACGATTCCCGTCTTCGCCCGCTGGTTCGGTTCCTGGCAGCTTTCCCTGCGACGCCGGGCGTTGAGCGCGCCTCAGCTTGTTCGGTCCTACGACCGGGCCGCGCCGGGATGGGGCCGGAAGCTCGAACGACTCGGCGTCCCGGACGCCTACGAGGCCCTGCTTCGCGGCGTGCTGAGCGAGGAAGCGCCGGACGCCACCGGAACACCCCTTCGCGTCCTGGATGGCGGCGTGGGCACGGGCGCCCTGTCCTGCGCTTTGGCCCGCGCGCTCCCTGGCCCATTCACGCTCGACGCCATCGACATCTCGCCGCGGATGCTGGAGCGGGCAGGCCAGCGTCTACGCGATGCCGGCGTCACGGTGTCGCTGCGCCAGGGTGACGTGCGCCGACTGCCTTACGGTACCGGCGTTTTCGATCTCGTGATGACCGGTCATGTGCTGGAACACTTGGTGGATCCGGGAGCCGCGCTCCGGGAGATGGCGCGGGTGCTGAAGCCCGGCGGTCTGTTGATCGCGTGCCTCACCCGCCGCTCGCCCCTGGGGATGTACGTGCACCTCAAGTGGCGGACCCATCGGGTGACGCCCGCCGAGGCCGAACGCTGGCTGCGCGAGAGTGGCCTGGGAAACGCCCGCTGCCGATCGTTCGGCCGCCGGTCAATCTGTCAACGGCTGAGCGTGGCCTGTTTGGGTCGGAAGCCCATCAGTGTGGATTTCATGCCATGATGTCAGCCACACAAGGGAACATCGCCATGAGTCAGCCAAGCAAATTCTGGGACCGGATCGCCGAGCGCTACGCCAAGAAGCCCGTTCCGGACGAGGCGGCCTACCAGAAGAAACTGAAGGTCACGCGCGAATACTTCCGGCCGGACATGGAGGTGTTGGAGTTCGGCTGCGGCACCGGGTCCATCGCCATCGCTCACGCGCCCTTCGTCAAACACATCCGGGCCATCGATATCTCGTCGAAGATGATCGAGATCGCCCGAGGCAAGGCCGCGGCCGGCAACATCGGGAACGTGACGTTTGAACGCGCCGCCATCGATGACTTCAGCGCGCCCGATCAGACGTTCGATGCGGTGTTGGGGCTCAGCATCCTGCACCTGCTGGAAGACAAGGACGCCGTCATCGCCAAAGTCTACCGCATGCTCAAACCGGGCGGCATCTTCGTCAGCAACACGGCATGCGTCGCCGATACCATGAGGTTCTTCAAGTTCATCGCGCCCATCGGCAGGTTCCTGGGCCTAATCCCGTTTGTCGAGGTCTTCACCACCAAGGAGCTGGAAGACAGCCTGACCGGCGCCGGTTTCGTGATCGACCACCAATGGCAACCGGCCAAAGGCAAGGCCGTGTTCATCGTCGCGAAGAAGCCCGGTTAGGGGTGCGGCCTCAGGCGGCCGCGTCCTGCCGTCCGCGCAGATAGGCGAGCATGGTGTCGGCGTCCGACACCTCGAACGGGTCGGTGGGGCAGTTGTCCTCGAAGCCCGGCTCGACGAACACCTTCTCGATTTCGCCGTCCACCACGTACATGGAATAACGCCAGCTGCGCATGCCGAAGCCGAGGTTCGACTTGTCCACCAGCATGCCCATCTTGCGGGTGAATTCGCCGTTGCCGTCGGGCAGCAGGAATACGTGGTTGGCGCCCTGGCCCTTGCCCCACTGGTACATGACGAAGGCGTCGTTGACCGACAGGCAGACCACCTGATCCACGCCGAGCGCCTTGAACTCCTCGTGCAGCTCCTCGTAACGCGGCAGATGACTGGTGGAGCACGTGGGCGTGAACGCACCGGGGAGGGAGAACAGCACCACGCGCTTGCCGGCGAAGACCTCGTCGGAGGACAGGTCCTTCCATTCGAACGGGTTGGGACCCCCGAGCGCGTCGTTGCGAACGCGGGTCTTGAAGACAACGGACGGGACGCGGGCCATGGGGAAACCTCCTCTCGCGTTCAGGGCGGGCAGACGCCGGTGATGAGAACGCCGGGGCGGCTGATCGCGCGCCGTCCCGGTGGGTGCTTTCTGGCAAGTGCTTTCTAGAGTGGTTTCCGATGGGCTGGAAGCGAAACCGACGACAGCCTCAGTGCTGGCGGGCGTGGACGATGAGCGCCTGAATGGTCTCCTCGCCGAGGGCCTTGCGCGCCTCCAGGCGGTGGATGCCCTTGAGCAGCACGTAGCGGCCGTCGCCCCGGCGCACGTGGATGGGCTGCTGCTCGGCCTCCGCCAGGATTTCCTCGGCCGCCGCTTCGGCCTTTGCCGGATCGAACTCCTTGCGCCGCACCGCGGGCACGTAGATCTCGTCGATCCGGATGGTCACGTCCTTGAGCAGCATGGCTCCCCTCCCCGGTCGGCTCTCGGGACACCCTACACCGCCGTCACGGCCGGCTCCACTCGCGAGCGGCGCCGAACCCGGCCCCCCCTCACCACTCCACCCGTTCGAGCTCCAGGTCCGGCTCGCCCGTGTGGCGGAGGATCTGGGCGCGGACGGCGTCGCGCAGGCCCACGGCGCGGTCCCAGGTGCGGCCCGAAGCGGCCGGCGGGATGGGCGGACATATGGTCACCGAGATCGCCCCGCGCCGCGGGAACCACGAGCCGCCGCGCAGGATCGACCGCGTGCCGCGGATGGCGATGGGCACCACCGGCAGGTCGGCCTCCGCCGCCGCCTGGAACGTCCCCATGTGGAAGGGCAGCAGTCCGGGCATGCGCCGGAACGTCCCTTCGGGGAAGAACACCGGCGTGTCGCCGCGCCGCGCCGCCTCGCCCACCGCCCGGAAATCCTCCAGCCCCTTGGCGCTGTCGAAGCGCTCCACGAACAGGGTTCCCAGGCGGCTGAGCGGCAGGCGGGTGAGCGGCGAGCCGGCCAGCTCCGCCTTGGCCACGTATCGCGCCGGCCGCGGCAGCACCGCGGTGAGGGCGAAGCCATCCAGGTAGCTGGAATGATTGGCGGCGATGACGAAGGGCTCGCCGGTTGGCGGCAGGCGGTCGAGGCCGGTGACCGTCAGCGGGATGCCGGCGAGGCGGCCGAGGACGCGGGCGCCGAACCCCATGGCCAGCCAGCGCCGCTCCAGCCCCGGATCACCAGTGCCGCGATCCAGAAGAACGGGGACAGGACCCCCACCAATAGCCAGGCACGAACGGCAAACAGGACCGCCGACAGCGATGCCAGCGCCCGCCGCGCGGTGGGCACCAGGGTCGCCGCGTACAGCTTGAGGAGCTGCACCCAAGCCCGTTCAGGGCCCTCGCCGATGCGCCCCTGCTCGAAGATCTCGCGGCCGCCCGCCCGCCGGATCTTGCCGCTGGAGGTGCGGGGGATGGTGTTGGGCGGTGCCAGCACTACGTCGTCGGCGGGCTCGCCCAGGTGGTCGGCGACCACGGCGTTGATCTCTCCCCGCAGGCGGTCCAACGCCGCGGCCTCACGGCGGCGCGATTCCACCAACACCACCAGGCGCTCGGTGCCGGACGCCGGGTCGGGACTGCCGAAGGCCGCCACGCGGCCCGACAGTACGCCCTCCAGGTCGCCGATGGCGCTCTCGATGTCGCTCGGGTGGATGTTGCGGCCGGCGCGGATGATCAGGTCCTTGGCCCGCCCGGTGATGTAGAGGTCGCCCGCGGCGATGTAGCCGCGATCGCCGGTGTCGAGCCACGCGCCGTCGAACAGCCCTTCCGTCGCCTCGGCGTTGCGGTAGTAGCCACGGGTGGACGAGGGGCCGCGGAACTCCACCCGCCCCTCCTGCCGATCGGGCAGCTCGCGGCCGCCGGCATCGACCACGCGCACCTCGTGGCCGCTCAGCGGCAGCCCGCAGGCGGCGATCTGCAACGTGTCCGGGGCGCCCTGATCGGCCGGCTCCGCCCGTCCCTGGACCTGCAAGGCATCGCGGGCGACGGTATCGATGACCGGTCCGCGGCCCGGCGGCGAGAACGTAACGCCGACCGAGTTCTCGGCCAGGCCGTAGACGGGCGCCAGCGCCTCGCGGCGGAACGCGCAGCGGGCGAACCGTTCGTGGAACCGCTCCAGCGTCGCCGCCACCACCGGCTCCGCGCCGTTGAAGGCGTAACGCCAGGTGGAGAGGTCCAGCCCCTCCATCTCCTCGTCGCGGATGCGCCGGAGGCACAGCTCATAACCGAAGTTGGGGCCACCCGATATGGTGCCGCCGTAGCGGTGGACGGCCTGCAACCACCGCGACGGCCGCGCCAGGAATTGCAGCGGCGACAACACCACCAGCGGGTTCGCCAGGTACAGGCTGCCCAGCCACGCGCCGATCAGCCCCATGTCGTGATAGAGCGGCAGCCAGCTTACGAACACGTCCTCCGGCGTCGCCTTGATGGCCGCGATCATGCCCCGGACGTTGGTCAGCAGGTTGGCGTGGGTGAGCATCACGCCCTTGGGGCTGCCGGTGCTGCCCGAGGTATATTGCAGCAGCGCCAGGTCGGTCTCCGCGGCGGCGGCGATCAGCGGCTCGGCGGTGGCATCCGCGGCCAGCTCCTCCGGCGTCGCCACGATGGCCAGGTCGGGGAGCCGGCGGCGCAAGAGGCCCGCCGCGGCCTGGGTTTCGGGCGCGGTGATCACCGCGCGGGCCTGGCAGTTCTCGAGGATGCCGGCGAGGCGGTCGAAGTGCTCCTCGATGCGGCTGAGGCGCGCCGGCGGATAGGCCGGCACCGGCACGCCGCCGGCCAGCAGCACGCCGAAGAAGGCTTCGAAGTAGTCGCGGCCGGTGGGCAGGACGATGCCCACCGCGTGGCCGGGCGGGAACTCCCGGCTTTGCAGGGCGGCGGCGATGCGGCGCGCGCCGGCGGCCAGCGCGCCATAGGTGATCACCTCGCCGTCGCCGGTGTCGTCGTAGAGGCGCACGTGGGGCCGGTCCGGATGCCGGGCGGCGTGCCAGGCCAACACCTCGGTCAGCGTCGAGGCGCCCAGGGGTACTGGTTCAACGGTGGTTGGGGTCGGGGTGGGGGCGACGACCGCACCCTTGGCCCGCGCCATGGTCGGCGGCCGTTTCGCACCCGCCGCCGAGGCGGCGGCAACGGCGTCCACCAGGTCCCGCGGCGTCTCGGCGCTGGCGAACACCCGCTCCGGCAGGGCGATATCGAACTCCTGTTCGATACGCGCCACCAGCTCGGCCCGGCCGAGGCTGTCGATCCCCAGGTCGCGGTCGAGGGAGGACCCAAGCTCCACCGAAACGGCCCCGAGGCCCGGCCGCAGCTCCCGCACCACCGCCTCGACGGTAGCCAGCACAGCCGCCGCCGGCGTGGCCGTTTCGGCCTTCTGCGGGACTTCGGTTTCCTCGGTCATCGAGACCCTAGCAGGCTGCTGACAAACTCTGGAAGGACTGCGTTGCAGGTCCGATCGTCCGCATGCCAGGGCGCATGGCAGGAGCTGCGGCGACGGCGATGCTGGGCGCATCGTCGAGCCGGGGCGACGAACCAGACGGACGATCCGACCGCAACCCCTTGGGGAAACAGGACAATGGCCGAGTGACGGCGTCGGGTGCCGCTTGTGATGCACCCGGCATCACGGCGCGCCCTCCTCCTGGTCCTCGGCCATTGTCCATGTTTCGCAGCCTCTTCAGGGTTGTTCAGCAGCCTGCTAGGCCAGCCTGCGCTGTGCGGGCCTCCTCTCGGGCCGGGGTCATCGTCAGATCAGCGTGGCGCCCACCGCCTGCCCCGGCCGCGCCGCCCGATCGATGCGATCCAGGACCTCCGGCGACAGCCGGACCCGTGCCGAGTCCGCGTTCTCGTCGATGCGTTCGGGCTTCCGCGTGCCGGGGATGGGGATGATGCCGTCGCCCTGATGCAGCAGCCACGCCAGGGCCAGTTGCGCCGGCGTGATCCGCAGGTCCCGGGCGATCTCCGCCAGGGGCGCGAACCGGTCCCGGTTGGCGGCCAGCGCCTCCCCGGCGAAGCGCGGGTTGTTCTGGCGGAAGTCATCCTCGGGCAGGCCCTCGGGCGGCCCCGCCAGGAAGCCGGCGCCCAAGGGCGACCAAGCCACCAGGGCGATCCCGAGCCGTCGCAGGGTCGGCAGCAGCTCGGTTTCCGCCTCCCGCCGCCACAGGGAGTACTCGTACTGGACGGCGGCGATGGGATGGACCCGGTGCGCTCGTTCCACCTCCGCCGCCGTCACGTTGCTGAGGCCCAGATACCGGACCTTGCCCGCCCGCACCGCGTCGGCCATGGCGCCCACGGTGTCCTCCACCGGCGTTCCGGGATCGAGGTAGTGGGCGTACCAGAGATCGATGGTCTCCACCCCCAGCCGCTTGAGGCTGGCGTCGAGCGCCCGGCCCGCATAGTCCGCCGTGCCGTTGATGCGCAGCGAGAAGCCCCAGCCCGTGGGCAGCTCCCGCGCCGCCTCCGCCTCGTCGAAGACGATGCCGAACTTGGTGGCCACGAACGCCCGTTCGCGCCGATCCCGGATCGCCCGCGCCACCAGGGACTCGTTGTGGCCGCCGCCGTAAGCATCGGCCGTGTCGATCATCATGCCTGAGTCGATGGCGTGCCGCAGGGTGTCCACGGCCCGATCGTCATCCGATCCGCCGTAGTACCCCTCCAGCACCATGGCGCCGTAGCCCAGGCATCCTACCGAGGCTCCATCCTTACCCAGCGCGCGTTGCTCGATCATGGCTGTTCCCCACCGGTGGCCAACAGGACCAGTCTAGCAGGTTGAGCGACACAGCTTGGGATTCAAGCGTGGCGGTGCGCCAGCCGCCCGTCCGGGCATGGAGCAAGATCGCTTCGGCCCTCCGAAACGGCCCGTTAACGGGTTTCGCCCGATCATCGGCCAGGGCTCCAAGACCACATCTGGAACGCATGCCTGGAACGCTCGCCTGGACCCCCCGCCTGGACCATTGGGCACACCGGAACCGCCACGTGAATCTCGATCCAGCTCAGAAGTCCGGTCACACGTCCGGGCCGGGCGCCGATCCCGGCGCAGCGCCGACCGGGCGGCGCGCCGTCGGCAGCGAGTTCGGCCACGCGCTGCTCATCGTCGGCGGCGGCCGGGTGGTGACGCTCGGCCTCGGTGCCGTTTCCATCGTGGTGCTTACCAACGCGCTGGTGCCGGCGGACTTCGCCGCCTTCGGCGTGGTGTTCAGCCTGGTCACGCTGCTGATCCTGCCGGCGCAGTTCGGCTTCCGCACCTCCATCATCCGCAGCACCGCAGCCAGCCGGGTGGCGGCGAGGCCCGAAGAGGGACGCACCGCGCTCACCGCGGCGCTGGTGGGAACCACGATCTTCGCGGTGATCATCGGGCTGGCCGCCGGCGCCGCCACCTGGTGGGCCGGCTGGCCGGTGCGGCAGGACGTGTGGATCGCCGCCGCCATCGCCGCCTGGACGGTGGCCATGAGTCTCAACATCCTGACCGGCGAGTGGCTGCGGGGGCTCGGCGATCTCCGTGCGGCGACGCTGCTCAACGGGCTGGGGCAGTTCGGCGGCCTGGCCAACGCGGCGGTGTCGTGCGCCGCCTTCGTCGCCCTGGCGATGACCGACGGCCTGACCCTGGACCGGCTGTTCGGGCTGCTGGTGATCGTCGCCCTGGCCTCCTTTGCCATCGGCCTGGTGGTCGGCCATCGGCGCGCCGGCTCCCCCTTGCTGTCGTCCCAGGGCTGGCGGGCGTGGCGTGAGATGGCGCCGGGCAACCTTCGACTGATGCTGATCCAGATGCTGCAGTACGGCGTCTCGGCGCAGGCCAACGTGCTCATCGCCGGGGCGCTGCTGGCGCCCCACGAGCTGGCGCTGTTCGTGGTGGGCACGCGGCTCATGTCCATGCTGAGTACGGCGCTGGTAACGGTGAACCAGGCCTCGGCGGAGATGATCGTACGGCTGCACGCCGAGAACGATCTCGCCGGCCTGGAGCGCGTGCTGCGCCTGGGTGCCACCGCCACCTTCGTGTTCGCCGTCGCCGGAACGGCAGCGCTGGCGGCACTGACACCGGCCGGGTTCGCGCTGATCTTCGGCCCCGCCTATGCCGACGCCTATGCCGTGTGCCTGGTGCTGCTGGTGGCGGCGACCCTCAACATCGCCGGCGGCATCCCGGGCCGGGCGCTGATGCTGCTCGGCCACGAGCGCGCGGTGCTGAAGGCCGAGGTGGCGCTGGTGGCCATGAGCATCGCCGTGTGCGTTCTCGGCGGCCTGTATTTCGGCATCATGGGGCTGGCCGTCGGCAGCGTGATCGCCACGGTGATCATGAAAACCGCCCTGGCCTGGCTGGCCTGGCGGCACGTGGGCGTGCGCACCTACGCCTACGTGGCGCCGTCCGCGTACCTGTCGCTGGCGGCGGCCGGCATCGGCGCCGCCCGGCGTGCCACCACACGGCTGGCCGGCTGATGACCGCGAAACCAGCACTCGTCCTGAAGCCCCCTTTCTTAATGCCCACTTGAGGAAACCGTTCCGTGAAGATCCTGTTCCCCGCATCGAACTGGGCCACCAACATCGGCAACCCGTTCTTCACCCTGGGCGTCCGCTACATCCTCGAACAGGCCCTGCCCGGCTGCGAGGTGATCGAGACCGCCAGCGGTCCGGTGCGGCCGTTCAAGCTGAAAGGCAAGGCGGCGGCACGCGCCCTGGACTACCCCGTGCACCACGGGGACCTGGACGCCATCTGCTTCGCCGGCCCCATGTTCGATGAGGATTTCGGCGCCCTCTTCGGGCCGGCGTTGCGGCGGGCGCGGGCCGACGGCCTGAAGATCCTGCTGCTGTCAACCGGCGGCATTTCCTATACGGATGCGGAGATCGCCCATTGCGGGCGGGTGCTGGACGAGGTTCGGCCGGACGTCCTCACCACGCGGGACACCGAAACCTTCGCCGCCTATGGCGATCACGCCCAGGCATCCCGCGACGGCATCTGCGGCGCCTGGTTCGCACCGCTGTACTACCCCGGCTATGCCACGCCCAGCCTCGGACGCTACGTGGCCAGCGCCTTCGATTTCCGGACCGAGCCGCCGGTGCCCGACTACGAGGCGGCGCTGAACGGCGCGCCGCAGCTGCCGGTCCGGCGGGTGGGCTCGCCGCTGCGGGCGCGCATGGCGAAGGTGCTGCGGCCGGCGCAGTTCGCCGAGGTGGCCGGGCACGGCGTGGTGCGGCCCTGCCACCGTCCCCTGCGGTCGCCCTCCGTCATCTTCTCCCAGCCGGGAGCCTTCGCCGCCTATACGCCGCAGGGATACCTGAACATCTACCGCAATGCGGCGGTGACCATGACCGATCGCCTGCACGCCGCCGTGGTCACCCTCGCCTACGGCAATCCCGCCTATCTGTTCCTCAAGTCGAAGCGCTCGCGGCTGCTCGACGGCGTCGGCGTGGACTACCAGCACGGCCGGCGGCTGGAGCTGGACCAGGACCTGGTGACCCGGCGACGGCAGGCGCTGCTCGACTTCCTGACCCAAGCCGCGGGCGCACCGCAGCCCCAGCGGAATCCCCAAACGGTCGCCTAAACCACTCCCCGGTCATATCGACTCGATACCACCGCCTCCTGACGCCCGTCCCACGCCCCGCCCCCGGCGGGCGCTGACCATCCGTGCCCCGCCGAAATAACTGAAACAAAATGACCCGCGGGGCGAAATCAGACTGAGTCAAACGCGTTCCATGATGGCACGCGATGGAGATCGCCGAAGCATGCGACCCATCGGAGCCCCCCAGAGGTTTCACTCCCTCGAGACCCGCGACGGAAGACGCGCCGGCATATCGAGGACGGGAGACGAGAAAGGAACGCGAGATGACCCAGACCACGTCCCAGACCACCACCGGCGCCACCGTCGACAACGGCGTCAATGTGGATGCCCTGCTGGCCGCCCGCGAGGCCCTCGATGCGGCCCCCGAAGCAGCGCAGTTCAAATGGCGCGCCACCTGCGAGTGGATGAACGGCACCCACAGCCGCTCCACCGTCACCGGCTTCTTCGGCCTCGGCGAGGAACAGAAGCGCGACAAGGCGTTCATGGTGGAGACCGATCATCCCGAGGTGTTCGCCGCCGAAGACAACGCGCCGACCCCGGTTGAAGTGGTGCTCAGCGGCCTGGCGGGCTGCCTGACGGCCGGCGTCGCCGCTGTGGCGCAGAACCGCGGCATTCAGCTTCGCTCGGTGAAGGCCACCCTCGAGGGCGACATGGACCTTCAGGGCATCCTCGGCATCGACGACGAGGTCCGGAACGGGTTCGGCGCCATTCGCATCAAGTTCGACATCGACGCCGACTCCACCGAGGACGAGATCAAGGCGGTCGTGGCGCAGTCGCAGAAGCGGTCTGCGGTGTTCGACGTCATCACCAACCCCACCAACGTCTTCGTCACCGTCAACTGACGAAGCCAAGCAAAGCCGGAGGCGAGCGTCATGAAACGGACCACCGCGGTGATTATCGGCGCCGGGCAGTCCGGGCTCGCCTTCAGCAAGCACCTCTCCGACCGCTCGATCGACCACGTGTTGATCGAGCGGGGCGAGGTGGCGAACACCTGGCGCAAGGAGCGGTGGGACTCGCTGCGGCTGCTGACCCCCAACTGGCAGAACCGCCTTCCCGGCCACACCTACGCCGGCGACGATCCGGACGGCTACATGGACGCGCCGGCCGTCGCTCGGTTCATCGAAGACTATGCCGACAAGATCGACGCGCCGGTCCACGCCCGCACCACGGTCACCTCGGTCCGCGCCTGCGACGATGGGCCCGGAAGCGGCTACGTGATCGCCACGGATCGCGGCAATTGGCGGTGTTCCAAACTGGTGCTGGCCAACGGCGGCTGCAGCGTGGCCACGGTGCCGAAAATCGCCGCGGACCTGCCGCCGGCCGTCCGCAGCATGACGTCCCTGGACTACCGCAACCCGGACAGGCTGGCGGACGGCGGTGTGATGGTGGTGGGTGCCTCGGCGAGCGGCATACAGCTCGCCAAGGAGATCCGCGCCTCCGGCCGGCCGGTGACCCTGGCGGTCGGTGAGCACGTCCGCCTGCCCCGCGTCTACCGCGGCCGCGACATCATCTGGTGGATGGACGCCGCCGGCGTGATGGACTTGGACTACCGTGAGGTGGATGATATCCGCCGCGCGCGGCGGGTGCCGTCCATGCAGCTGGTGGGCTCCCGCGACCGGGAGATGCTGGACCTCAACGCGCTGCGCGCCCTGGGCGTGGAGATCGTCGGTCGAGTGGTGGGCATCCGCGACGACCGCGCGCTGTTCTCCGGCGCGCTGAGCAACGTGTGCGCCTTGGCGGATTTGAAGATGAACCGCTTGCTGGACGACATCGACGACTGGGCCGCCGCCAACGACATGGACGGCGCGGTGGAGCCGGCGCATCGGTTCGAGCCGACCCGCGTGGAAGCGGAGCCGCCGCTGAGCAAGGACCTGGCCGCCGGCGGCATCCGAACGGTGATCTGGGCCACGGGCTATCGCCCAGACTATTCCTGGCTTCACGTGCCGGTGCTCGACCGCAAGGGCCGCATTCGCCACGACGGCGGGGTGGTGGACGCCCCCGGCATGTACGTGATGGGGCTGCCGTTCCTGCGCCGCCGCAAGTCGTCCCTCATCGACGGTGCCGGCGACGACGCCCGCGATCTCGCCGAGCATCTGTGCGCCGGCCTGGATCGGGCCGCGGCGTGACGGAGGACAGGATATGGGGACTCCTGAAGGCGACCGCACCGCCTATGACGCGGTGATCGTCGGCGCCCGGTGCGCGGGCGCGTCCACGGCCATGCTGCTGGCCCGCGCCGGCGCCAAGGTGCTGCTGGCGGACCGTCAGCTCTATGGCACCGACACGGTCTCCACCCACGCCCTGATGCGCGGCGCCGTCCTGCAACTCACCCGGTGGGGCCTGCTCGACCGCCTCATGGCCGCCGGGACGCCGCCGATAGAACACTCCACCGTGCACTACGGCGCGGACTCCCTCCGCATCCACATCAAATCGGAACATGGCGTCGGGCACCTGTGCGCCCCGCGCCGCATGGTGCTCGACCGCCTGCTGGTGGACGCTGCCAGGGAAGCCGGTGCGGAGGTGCGCCACGGCGTGACCCTCGCCGACCTGCTCACAGCGCCGGACGGACGGGTGACCGGGGCCACCCTGAAAGACGAGAACGGCGATCGCATCGACGTGACCGCGAGCGTGGTGATCGGCGCCGACGGCCGCCAGTCCACGGTGGCCCGGCGGGTGGGTGCGCAAACCTACGTGGAGGGCGCCGGCGCCTCGGGCTACGTCTACGGCTATTACGCGGACCTGCCGGACGAAGGGTACCACTGGTACTTCGAGGCCGACGTGGCCGCCGGCACCATTCCCACCAACGACAACCTGAAGTGCGTCTTCGTCGGCGTGCCGCAGGACCGCTTCGCCGCCACCTTCCGTGCAGACATGGAGAGCGGATTCCTGCGCGTGGCGGAAGCCAACGCGCCGGCGCTCCGGGACACCATCGGCAACGCGCGGCCGATGGGCCGCCTGCGGGGGTTCTCCGGCGGCGCCGGCTATCTCAGGCAGCCGCACGGCCCCGGCTGGGCGCTGGTGGGCGACGCCGGCTACTTCAAGGATCCCCTCACCGCCCACGGCATCACCGACGCTCTCGTGGACGCCGAGCTGTTGTCGCGCGCCGTCCTCGATGGCAGCGAGGCGGCCTTCGCCCGCTACCAGCAGGAACGGGACGCCCTCTCCCTGCCGCTGTTGGAGGTGACCGACGCCATCGCCACCTTCCGCTGGGGCATGGAGGAGATCAACGATCTCCACATCCGCTTGAGCGACGCCATGAAGGCGGAATGCAGCCACCTGGCCGGACTCGGCGCGCTCTATACCGTGGCGGCCTGAGGCCATGCGCTACCATCGGCCCGGCATCTCCGGATTCCCGCCCCATCAATGTCCATTTGGGACATTCGTGTTGACGAAATATGTCCATGTTGGACATAATGTGTCCGCACTGGGGAGGGCACCGGGATGTTCGTCGCCGCCAACCTCAACTACCTCACCGGCTCGGCCACCTATGGCGAGTGGCACTACTGGGCCGGCGAGGTGGATATCCGCGACGTGATGGCGCCGGGGTTCTTCGACGCCGCGGCCGGCGGCCACACCCTGCGTGCCGGCGATCGGGTCAAGGTCAGCGCCCACAACGGCCATCGCGAGCTGCTGGTGACCGAGATCCGCCCCGGCCACGTGGAGGTGATCCCCATCAGCCCCTTCTACTTCGTCTTCGGCCACGGCCGGGCGCCCACCGTGCAGACCGCAGCGGAGGCCCCCAAGGAAACCCCCGGAGAGGCCGCCGCATGAGCACCCGCACGGACGACGGCCACGGCGCGGCGGACAATGCGGAGCTTGCCGCCCTGCGCGAGGCCCTGACCCTCGCCACCCGCGCCCGCGAAGCCGCCGAGCGCGACGAACGGGCAGCGAAGGCCGCCATCCGCGCCCTCATCCACCAGGCCCGCCGCATGGGTTGAGGCGATCAGCGGCCTATCGCGTCAATACCGGTCCCCGACCACGCCGAGGTCGACCAAGGTCGACAGGCGTGTTGTTTCGCCTTCGGTCAGTGTGATGTCCGATGCGGAGACGTTCTGCTCAAGACGGTCGATCCGTCGTGTTCCGGGAATGGTGGCGATATCGTCACCCCGCGACAGGACCCAGGCCAGAGCCAGCTGTGCCGGCGCGATCTTTTTCGCTTCGGCAAGCCTCCCGATTTCGTCCACCAACGCGTTGTTCGCCGCAATGGCTTCATCGGTGAACCGGGGGTTCTCGAGCCGCCAGTCGCCCGGCTGCAGATCGGACCGGTCGCGGATCTGCCCTGTCAGGAATCCTCTGCCCAACGGGCTGTAGGCGACCAGGCCGATCCCGAGCCGCCGCATTGCGGGCAAGATCTGCTCCTCCACGTCGCGGGACCAGAGCGAGTATTCCGTCTGCACGGCGGTGATGGGATGCACACGGTGCGCCCGTTCGATGGCTTCGGCATCGGCTTCGGACAGGCCGATGAAGCGAACCTTGCCGGCCTTGACCAGCTCGGCCATGGCGCCGACCGTTTCCTCGATCGGCGTATCGGGGTCCACCCGGTGCTGGAAGTAGAGATCGATGTGGTCCGTTCCCAGACGCCTCAGCGAGGCATCGCAGCATTCGCGCACATAGTCCGCGCCGCCCTTGATGCCGAACCATTCGCCGTCCTCCCCGCGGGACACCCCGAACTTCGTCGCCAGGGTCACGCGATCGCGGCGGCCGCCCAGGGCCTCGCCCACCAGTTCCTCGTTGGTGAACGGGCCGTACATGTCGGCGGTGTCCCAAAAGGTGCAGCCGATCTCAATGGCACGATCCAGAACCGCGAGGTTCTCGGCCCGGTCCGACGAACCATAGAACTCCGACATCCCCATGCAGCCGAGACCCACTGCCGGGACCTCAAGTCCTTCACGGCCAAGCTTCACGGTCTTTGTCATCGTCGTTTCCTCTGCACATCAGTGGTCCCATCGACAGCACGGGATGCCCGCCATCTGCACGGTACCGAATTGGCGGAAACGGCCGAGGATCTTGGACAATTCCTGACCGGTGGCCAGGAATCACGCCAAATCAGCGACCTGGCACTTGCTCAGATTGTCGAGGTTTTGCAAAGGTTTGGAATGGTGGGCGCGGCTGGGATTGAACCAGCGACCCCTACGATGTCAACGTAGTGCTCTCCCGCTGAGCTACGCGCCCGCGCACGACGGCGTATCGGCCGCTGCACGAACCCCCCTCTTAGCGCATTATCCCACCCGGTTGAACCCTTCTGATCACGGCGGGATGCGGTGGGCCATGCGGGACTGCGAGCAGTTATCGATTGCCACCGGCGGCGCGGAACGGTAACGAATGAGCCGGCCGACGGGCGATCGGCCAACCCCTAAGGCGTGGGACGAGAGACAGGACCAAGCACGGATGGATATCCGCGCGACCAAGGAGACGTTGGACACCGCCGCCGCCACGCGGGTGGGCGACGCCGCCGGCTGGGCGGTGGCCATGCCCGCGCCGCAGACGGTGCCGCTGGTGTTCGCCTCGCCGCACAGCGGCAGCGACTACCCGGATGCCTTCGCGACGCCGCCCGGCTGGACCCGGTGTCGCTGCGGCGGTCGGAGGACGCCTTCATCGACCAGGTGTTCGCCGCCGCGGTGGATCACGGCGCGCCGCTGCTCCGGGCGCTGTTCCCGCGCGCCTACGTGGACCCCAACCGCGAGCCCTTCGAGCTCGACCCCGCCATGTTCGACGGACCGCTGCCCGATTACGTGAACACCGCCTCGCCGCGGGTGCTGGCCGGCCTCGGCACGGTCGCCCGCGTGGTCACCAGCGGCGAGGAGATCTATCGGCGGCAGCTGGCCTTCGCCGAGGTGCGCGAGCGCATCGACCGACACTACTTCCCCTATCACGATGCCTTACGCACGCTGATCGACGACACGGTGGAGCGCTTCGGCGCCTGCCTGCTGATCGACTGCCATTCCATGCCGTCCATCGGCGGCCCGATGGACTCCGACACCGGGCACAAGCGCGTGGACATGGTGCTCGGCGACTGCCACGGCCAGTCCTGCGCGCCGACGGTGTCCAAGGCGGCGAGGCAGGCGCTCGGCGCCGCCGGGTTCACCGTCAACATGAACATCCCCTATGCCGGCGGCTTCACCACCCGCCACTACGGCCGGCCGGCGGACCGGATCCACGCCCTGCAGATCGAGATCAATCGCGCGCTCTACATGGACGAGGCGACGGTGACACCCACCGCCGGCCTGCCGGTGCTGGCAGAGCGCATCGCCACGGTGATCGAGGCGCTGGCGGAAACGGCCCAGGGCCTGGTGACAGGGCTGGCCCAGGAGTCCGCCAAGAACCCGACGAAGGGTTCGGCCCAAGGACCGACAAAGGGTCCGAGGAGTTCGCCATGACCGCCGCCCCCGAAGCGGCCGGCGCCATGGCCACCCTGGAGGCGGCGGCCGCGGGCCTGCGGACCGCCACCCCCGACGACGCGCCGGCCATCCAGGCCATCTACCGCGCCACGTGCTCACCGGCAACGGCTCCTTCGAGGAGACACCGCCGGACGTGGAGGAGATCGCGCGGCGCATGCAGGCCATCGCCGATCGTCGGCTGCCCTATCTGGTGGCGGAGGCCGAGGGCCGCGTGCAGGGCTTCGCCTACGCCTCGCTGTTCCGGCCGCGGTCGGCCTATCGGTGGACCGTGGAGGACTCCGTCTACGTGAGCCCCGAGGCCCTCGGCCGCGGCTTCGGCCGACAGCTTCTCGGCACGTTGGTGGATCGCTGCGAGAGCCTGGGCTATCGGCAGATGGTGGCGGTGATCGGCGATTCCGCCAACACCCGCTCCATCGGCCTGCATGAGGCGCTCGGCTTCGAGCGCGCCGGCGTGCTGAATTCCGTCGGCCTGAAGTTCGGCGGCTGGCTGGACGTGGTGTTCATGCAGCGGGCGTTGGGCGACGGCGACCAGGACGTTCCCAACGCCGAACGCTGACAACGGCGCCGGCGGGCGCCGGGCGCCCCTCCCAGCCTGGACATCTCATCGACCCAAAAAAAAGGGCCGTGCGAGCACGGCCCAAGTTTTGGGAGGAAACGTCCAAGATGTGCGCACAACCGGTGGATCGCCGAAGCGAGACCACATGCTGCACCGCACACGCGAAAGGTAATGACTCGCCTTTAGCGATTCAAATGAAAAAACTGTGACCAACGCCAAAGCGCGGCGAACCGAGCCTCGGGCCGCGAAGCTGGCCTCCAATCCATTGAAAACAATTGCGTAAAAATGTCACACCCTGCGGCTCTTCGGAGTCGCGCGGGCCCCGGAATGTGGCGGCATGAAGGATCGGCGCCCTCAGGCGATTCGAACCTCTAGGTGCTGCGTTGCAACAAAACAACATTACGGTACCGATTATCCGATTCAAGGTCGGGCCCCGCGTCGAGTGGCACGATGTTTGCGATAACATCCGAGCCACGATCGGCCGCCCCGATCCCCGCGGTCCCGTGGCACGCACGGCAAACAGGGACCCCGACGGGATGAGCACCGGCAGATACCCGCGACGACCGACGCCGCCCTCGGCCTCCTCCACGGTCGTCATAGCCGCGGTTTTGGCCGCTTTTTTGGCGGCAATTGTGGCAGGAACGCCGGCCCATGCCCGCACCACGGCGGAGGCCTGCGCGGCGGCGACGGCGGCGACAGAGCGCCGGGCGGCCGTGCCCGCCCACCTGCTGACCGCCATATCCCTCGCCAAATCGGGCCGCTGGGACGCCACCCGCCGGGCAAGTGTTGCCTGGCCGTGGACCGTCACCGCGCGCGGCGAGGGGCAGTTCTTTCCCACCAAGGCCGCCGCGGTGGCCGCCGTCCGGAAACTGGCACGCCAGGGCGTGCGCAACATCGACGTGGGCTGCATGCAGGTGAACCTGATGCATCACCCGAAGGCCTTCGCCAGCCTGGAGGAGGCTTTCGACCCGCGAGCCAACGTGGCCTACGGCGCGGCGTACCTGAAATCCCGCCACGCGGCGCGGGGCTCGTGGTCGCAGGCGGTGGCCGACTATCATTCCCGCGATCCGAAGCGCGGCCGGGCCTACATGCGCCGGGTTATGGCGCTGTGGACTGAGCGCCAGACGCCGCCGGAGCGGCAGCGGGTGGACATCCCCGACCCCAACGCGCCGCCGCCGGCGATCCGCGCTGCCGTTGACCGGGTGCGCACCGCGGCGTTGAATGCCCGCCTGAAGGCCCGGCGTGCCGCCGAGCAGGCCGTCACGGAGCACGGCCGGCTGGCCCCGCGCCGGCATCGGGACCCGCTCGCCAAACTGCGCTCGCGCCGGCTGGAGACGACGGGGACACCGTCGCCCGCGACCGTCACCGGCAAGCGCGACGCCGGCTCGGCGGAAGCCTTCGCCCGCAAGCGCCGCGAGCAGCTGGCGGCGTGGCGGCGGTCGGTGGCCCAATAACCCGATAGCGACGAGCGGGCGGCGACCGACGACGACGGCGGCACCCGATCTCGCCTACACGGGTCGCCTGTCCTATATATCGGGGACGTAACAAACAAACCGAGGGAACTCCCCGTCATGATCGGCTCCTCATGGTCGGCCTGATTGCCGATATCGGCGGCACCAACGCCCGCTTCGCGCTGGCCGACCCCGCCAGCGGCATCGGCGAGGCCACCGTCCTCCCCTGCGCCGAACAACCCAGCCTCGTCGCCGCCTGCGAGGCGTACCTGGGCGGCCTGGCGCCCGACCAACGGCCGAGCCGGGCGGCGATCTGCGTCGCCTGTCCGGTGATCGGCGATCAGGTGACGCTGACCAACCTGCCGTGGTCGTTCTCCATCGAGGCCACCCGCCAGGAGTTGGGGCTCGACGTGCTGTCGGTGGTCAACGACTTCACCGCCGTGGCGTTGGCGGTGCCCCATCTGGGACCCGACGAGCTGATGCAGGTGGGCGGTGGCGCCCCGGTGCCGGGAGCGGCGCGCACGGTGCTGGGTCCGGGAACCGGGCTCGGCGCTTCGGGCCTGCTACCGGCCGGCGACGGATGGGTGGCGCTCAACGCCGAGGGTGGCCACGTGACCATGGCGGCCACCACCGACCGCGAGGCGGCGGTGCTCGACCGCCTGCGCGCCCGGCATGGACACGCGTCGGCGGAGCGGGTGCTGTCCGGACCCGGCCTGGTGAACCTGTATCATGCGTTGCGCGCCATCGACGACCTGCCGGTGGACGCCTCGATCACCCCCGCCGACGTGGCCGAACGCGGCATCGGCGATCAATGCGCCACCTGCGCCGAGGCCATGGCCATGGCCGCGGAGATGTTGGGCACCTTCGCCTCCAACCACGCTTTGACGCTGGGCGCGCGGGGCGGCGTGTACATCGCCGGCGGCATCGTCCCCCGCTATCCGGAGTCCTTCGCCCGCTCCGGTTTCCGCCGCCGGTTCGAGGATAAGGGCCGGTTTTCGGACTACCTGGCGGCGGTCCCCACCTACGTGGTGACCTGCGACGTACCGGCGTTCATCGGCCTGGCGGGGCTGATCGCCAAACCCTGACCGGACAAAAAGGGGACTGTCGCCCTTTTGTCAGATCACCCCGGCGTCGCGCAGGCGATCCATCTCTTCGTCGGAGAGGCCGAGCAGCCCGCCATAGACCTCGCGGTTGGCGTTGCCGAGCGACGGCCCGAGGCCGCGGATTTCCCCCGGCGTCGCCGACAGCCGCGGGATCACCGCCGGCACCACCACCGGTCCCAAGTCGGGGTCGTCCACGGTGTGCAGGTCGCCGCGCTCGCGGAACTGCGGATCGTCGAAGATGTCGGCGATGCTGTTCACCGGTCCCGCCGGCACCTCGCCGGCGAGGCAGCGCTCCATCACCTGCTCCAGCGGCAACGCGCCGGTCCACTCGGCGACCACGGCGTTCACCGCGTCGGGATCGGCCAGCCGCGTCTCCTGGCGGCCGAAGGAATCCGCCGCCGCCAGCTCCGGCCGGCCCATGACGTCCGCCAGCCGGGCGAACATCTTGTCGGTGGTGCAGGCGATGGCCACCCAGCGCCCGTCGCCGGTGGGAAAGTGGCCGTGGGGGCAGGCGTTGCGGGTGCCGGCGCCTTCCCGCTCGCGGACGATGCCGTTGCGGGCATAGGCCGGGGCCAGCTCGTCCAGCACCCGGAACACCGCCTCATAGAGCCCCACGTCGATGGACTGGCCGCCGCCGCCCTGGCGCCGGTGCAAGAGCGCCACCAGCACCCCCACCGCGCCGTAGAGGCCGGCCAGATAGTCGCCCAGCGAGGTGGAGCCCGGCGTCACCGGCGTCTCGCCCGGCATGCCGGCCAGATAGCTCAGCCCGCCCACCGCGTGGGCGATGCGGGCGAAGCCCGGCCGGTCGCGATAGGGACCGTCCTGGCCGTAGCCGCTCACCCGCAGCACGATGAGGTCCGGGTTGGCAGCCTTCAGCAGGTCGGGGCCGAGGCCCCAGCGCTCCAGCGTGCCGGGGCGGAAATTCTCGCACACCACGTCGGCGGTGGCCGCCAGCCGCCGGAACAGCTCGGCGCCCTCCGGCCGGCGCAGGTCGAGGGTGATGGATTTCTTGTTCCGCGCCTCGGACAGCCAGGCGAGGGAGGAATCCGCCCGCTCCGTGGCGGTGCCGAAGCGGCGGAACGGATCGCCGGCCCCCGGCTGCTCCACCTTGATCACCTCGGCGCCGAACTCGGCCAGCACCGTGGCGCAGTACGGCGCGGCAATGAAGGTGGCGATGTCCAGCACCCGCACGTCGGCTAACGGCGAAGGGGGTGAGGACGATGGTGGTGGCGTAGACATGGGCGGCTACTTACCGGTCGTGGACTGCCCCGACAACCCCCAGGCCGTTTCGAGCAGCGGCCGGTGGGCGCCGATGCGGAACAGATACCAGCTCTTGACGAAGGCCAGCGCCTCGCGACCCCAGGCCGCGTACCACACCCAGCGGGAGCCGTCGCCGCGGTCGCGGACCGGGGCGCCGGCGGCCTCCAGCCCCAGCCGGCGGAACACGTACAGCGCCCGCGGCACGTGGAACGGATCGGTCACCACCAGCACCCGCCGCCAGCCCCGCTCGCGCATGATGCGACCGGTGTAGACGGCGTTCTCGAAGGTGTTCCTGGCCTGATCCTCCATCACCAGCCGCTCGGCCGGCGCGCCCATCTCCATCGCCAGATCGCGCATCACCACCGCTTCCGCCGGCGGCGGTCCCACCACGCCGCCGGACAGCACCATGTGTCCCGCGGCCCCGTCGGCGAGCAGGCGCACCGCGTGAGCCACCCGCCGCCGCAGGGCCGGGCCGGCGACGCCGGGCGCGCGCAGCGCCGCGCCCAGAACCACGATGGCGTCGGCGGTCAAGCGGCGAACTCCGCCCGCACCGCCGCCGTATGCTCACCCAGCGCCGGCACCGACCGCGTGGGCCGCGCCGCGCCGTTCCACTGCGCCGGCGGCGCCGGCATCGCCGCGGGTCCCGTGGACGTGTCGAAGGTGGCCCGCGTGAGCGCCGGATGGGTGGACAGGCCCTGCACGTCGTTAACGAAGCCGTAGGCGATGCCGGCATCGCGCAGCGCGTCGGCCAGGCCGCCGGTGGTCCGGGCGTGGAACACGGCCTCGATCTCACGATAGAGCAGGCTGCGGTTGGCGACCCGCGACACGTTGTCCTTGAACGGCCCCTCGGTGGCCCATTCCGGCCGGCCAAGGATGACATCGGCGAACCGCGCCCATTCGCGTTCGTTCTGGATGCATATCAAGATCTCGCCGCCGTCGGCGGTGGCGAAGGATTCGTAGGGTGCGATTCTGGGGTGGCAGAGACCCACCCGGCCGGGTGCACGGCCGCCGTAGTCGTGATGCAGCAGCGGCACCGTCATCCAGTCGGCCATGGCGGCGAACAGGGAAATGGACAGCGCGGCGCCCTCGCCGGTTCGCTCGCGGTTGATCAGCGCCTCCAGGATCGCCGCGTGGGCGTACATGCCGGCGCCGATATCGCACACGGAGACGCCCACCCGCGACGGCTGCTCCGGGGTGCCGGTCACCGAGCACAGGCCGCTCTCCGCCTGCACCAGCATGTCGTAGGCCTTCATCTCGCTGTAGGCGCCGCCCTCGCCATAGCCGGAGATGCCGCAGGTGATCAGCCGCGGGTGACGCGCCCGCAGCGCCTCGTCACCGAAGCCGGCGCGGTCGGCAGCGCCGGGTGCTAGGTTCTGCACGAACACATCAGCGCGGGCCACCATGCGGGCGAGCAGGGCACGATCCTCGGTGTCCTAGATGTCGAGGATCACCGATTCCTTGCCCCGGTTCAGCCAGACGAAATAGGCGCTCTCGCCGTGGACCACACCGTCGTAGCCGCGGGCGAAATCGCCGTCGGCGCGTTCGATCTTGATCACCCGGGCGCCGGCGTCGGCCAGCCGCGAGGTGGCATAGGGCGCCGCCACCGCCTGTTCCAGGGCCACCACCAGCAGGCCGGCCAGCGGTTGCGTCATCATCGTCCTCCCCTTCCCATGATCGGGCCTGCATCGACGGCGCAACCATCGCCGAGCAGAGCGTTCGCGGCAAGGGCGACACGGGCCATCAGAACAGGTTCCATATGATCGGAAATGGCTCTAAAACGAGAATGGCTCGCACGGCCGGATGCGGAAACCGGATAGGGAAACACCGTGCGTGGGGAGGAAGTCGTGACGCCCGTCATGGAAAAACAAAGCAACGAACACGTGCTCACGGAGCTGCTCGAATTCGAGCACAGATCCGTCATCGACGTGGGCTGCGGCGAAGGCGATCTGGTGCGCTGGATGACCAAGCGCGGCGCCTTTGTCACCGGCGTCGAGGTGAGTCCGCGAGCATTGGCCAAGGCCCGTGCCGTGGAGCTGGTGGGCGACGAGCACTACATGCAGGGCATCGCCGAGGACCTGCCCATCCCCGACCGGACGGCGGACATCGTCATCTTCTTCAACAGCCTCCACCACGTGGACCCCGAAAGCCTGCCCAGGGCGATGCGGGAAGCGGCGCGGGTGCTGCGCCACGGCGGCCTGCTCTACGTCTCAGAGCCGCTGCCGGAAGGCCCGTACTTCGAACTGATGAAGCCCGCCCACGACGAGACCGTGGTGCGCGAGGCCGCCTATGCGGTGCTGCAGCGGGGCCCCGAGCACGGCTTCATCCGCGAGCGGGAGTTCACCCACGTGAACGCCGTGCCCATCAAGAGCTACGACCGATTCCGCGACCACATCACCTCCATCAATCCGGAGACGCGATCCCGCTTCGACGACCTGGAGGAGATGATCCAGGCCAACTTCGAAAAGCTGGGTAACAAGTCGGATTCGGGCTGGACTTTCGATCAGCCCATGCGGGTGACGCTGCTGCGCAAGACCTGAGAGCCCGTCAGCCCCAGAGCTGCGGGTCGGCGGGGTGGATCAGCCCGCCGTCGAAGCGCAGGGCGTGGTCGCGGTCGCGAGCCAGCCACAGCGGGCCGTCCAGATCCACGAACGCCGCACCGCCGGCCAGCAGCAGCGCCGGCGCCATGGCCAGCGAGGTGGCCACCATGCAGCCCACCATGATGGAGAAGCCGGCGGCCTGCGCGGCGGCGGCCAGCTCCAAGGCACCGGTGAGCCCGCCGGTCTTGTCCAGCTTCACGTTGACCACGTCGTAGATGCTGGCGAGCCGCGGCAGGTCGGCCGCCGTGTGGCAGGATTCGTCGGCGCACAGCGGCACCGGCGAGGCGAAGCCGGCCAGCGCCGCGTCCTCCGCCGCCGGCAGCGGCTGCTCGATGAGCGCCACCCCCAGCCCCGCCAGGCCGTCCACCACCGAGTCCAGCAGCGGCCGGTCCCAGCCCTCGTTGGCGTCGACGATCAGCCGGGCATCGGGCGCCGCGGCCCGCACCGCGGCGACGCGCTCCACCACGGCCTCGCCGCCCACCTTGATCTTCAGCAGCGGCCGCTCCGCCAGGTCCCGCGCCGCCGCCATCCGGTCCGGATCGTCGAGGGCGATGGTCTCCGCCGTCGGCACCGGTTGCGGCCGGGCTACGCCGGCCAGTGCCCAGGCCGGCTGACCGCTCTGTTTGGCCTCCAGGTCCCACAGCGCGCAGTCGAGGGCGTTGCGCGCCGCGCCGGCCGGCATGGCCTCGGCCAGGGCAAGGCGATCGAGGCCGGCGGCTACCGCCGGCGCCATGGCCTCCACCGCCGCCACTACGTCCGCCACCGTCTCGCCGTAGCGCGCATAGGGCACCGCCTCGCCGCGCCCCACTGCGTCTGCATCCGCCACCTCGGCCACCACCACCTCGGCCACCGTCTTGGTGCCGCGGGCGATGGTGAACGGCCGGTCGAGCGGCCACTGCTCGGCGCGGACGCTGAGTGCGCGCGTCATGACGACCGCCGGTGCTGGTGGCTCAAACCAGCGGGTCCACCAGCCGTGCGGCGCCGTCGGTGAGCGGGTCCACGCACGGCAGGCCCAGTTCGTCCTCCAGCGACGCCAGGTACGGGATTGGCTCGCCGGCGGCCATGCCGGAGGTGTTCACCGCCACGCCCACGCAGCGCACGTTCGGGTTGGTCAGCCGCGCCGCCGCCACGTTGGCCTCGATGCACTCGGCCAGCGACGGCAGCGCCCGGCCGGGCAGGCCCCGCATGTGGGTGCGGGTGGGCTCGTGGCACATCACCAGGGCGTCCGGCTGCGCCCCGTGCAGCAGCCCCAGGCTGACCCCGGCGAAGGAGGGATGGAACAGCGACCCCTGCCCCTCGACCACGTCCCAGTGATCCTCGTCGTTGGCCGGCGCCAGCCATTCCGTGGCGCCGGAGATGAAGTCGGCCACCACCGCGTCCACCGACACGCCGCCGCCGGCGATGAAGATCCCGGTCTGTCCCGTGGCGCGGAAGGTAGCCTGCAGGCCGCGGGCGCGCATCTCTTCCTCCATAGCCAAGGAGGCGTACATCTTGCCCACCGAGCAGTCGGTGCCGACGGTCAGCAGCCGCCGGCCGGGACGGGGCTCGCCGCTGCCGACGCTGAAATCGCGGTCGGGGTGGCGCACGTCGAACAGGCCGAGCCCGAGGCCGGCGGCGGTATCGCGCAGCTTCGGGATATGGGTGAGCCGATCGTGCAGGCCGCTGGCCAGGTCCATGCCCGCCTCCAGACCGCGCACCAGGGTGTCGGTCCAGGCCTCCGGGATGAACCCGCCGGCGTTGGCGACGCCGACGATCAGCGTCTGCGCCCCGGCCGCCGCGCCCTCCTCCGGGCTCATCTCAGGCAGGTCGAGCTGCGCCTGGCAGCCGTCCAGCGTCACCTGACCCACACACAGCTCCGGCCGCCATTGCAGGACGCCGGCGGCGGTCTTCGCCGCCAACTCGTCACGGGCATCGCCGACGAACAGCAGATACGGTTGTCTGAGCAGCATGGGCCGATGCGCCTTTTCTCCCTGAGCAAAGCGGCGGCAGTGTAGTTTCCATTCGACCGTGGCAACAGCCTTTGAACCGGCCGCCTCGTTGATCGACAATGGCGCCCATGAAGGGCCGCGATTGGAGTCGGATTCGAAGGGTCGGCACACGGACGGGCAGGTCCGCCTTCGCCATCGCTCGGACGCTGGGCCGCCGCCCGCCGGCGACGGTGTTGGTGATCCTCGTTGTCGGGCTGGCGCTGACGGCATGGCTCGCCGGCGACCCTCGGGGCGGCCGCGTGGCTTTGGCGTCGGTGGCGGTTCCGGCCATGGACACGCTCACGCCGGCCGAGCGGCGGGCCTTCGAGTGCCTGGCGCTGAACGTCTATTGGGAAGCCCGGTCCGAACCCATCGAGGGCCAGGTGGCCATCGCCGCCGTGACCCTCAACCGGGTGGCCCATCCGGCCTTTCCTGACAGCGTATGCGCGGTGATCCGCCAGGGCGGCGAGGGGCGCCGGCATCGCTGCCAGTTCTCCTGGTGGTGCGACGGCAAGGCCGACAAGCCGCGCGAACGAACGGCGTGGGAGACCGCCCGCCAGGTGGCGGCGGCGGTGTTGATCCACCGCTGGGCCGACCCCACCGACGGCGCGCTATGGTATCACGCCGACTACGTGGAGCCCTCATGGGCGCTCGGCAAGTCGCCGGTCACCCAGATCGGCCGCCACATCTACTACGTGGAGGCCGATACGTGGAGGCCGACCGCCGCGGCAGTTAGCCGCCCGCTTGTCGGCAAAAAAGGGGGACTGTCCCCGTTTTTCGGTCCGCTGCTCGCTGGTCTTCCGCACCGATTGGAAACCTACTCTCGGGCTTGGTTACAGGCGCGCGATGTCTTAGTAACGATCGGAACAATCGTTTCAAAAAATTCTCGATCGGGAGGACCTTCCATGACACGCAAGATGAGTCCCATCTCCGGGCTTGTTTTCGGCGGCCTGTTGCTCGCCGGCTGCGCGAGCGATCCCGCAGCACGCTCGGGCTTCCTCGGTGACTACTCCCGGTTCGGGCCGCACCCGAGCGTCGAAGGCGCGCTGTACTACGAGGACGCGGCCGCGAACCTGAAGAGTTACAACGGGTTCATCATTGATCCGGTCCTCGTCCACTTCGCGCCGAATGCGTCGGGCACGGCGATCGACCCTGAAACGCTCTCCGAGCTCACAACCTACTTCCGCGGAAGGATCACCGAAAAACTCCAGCCGAACTACAACGTCGTCAGCACCCCCGGTACAGGTGTTGCGCGGATTCGCGTCGCCATCACCGACATCGACGAGACGGTGCCGGCACTTAATCTCCACCCGGCGACGAAATTGTCGGGTATCGGTCTCGGCGGCGCGTCCATGGAGGCGGAGGCGCTGGATTCGCTGACCAACAAGCGGATCGTCGCAGTCGTCGACTCGCAGCAGGGCAACCGGTTGTCGATCGGTGCGGGGCTCGACCGCTACGGCCACGCCAAGCAGGTGATGGAGAGTTGGGCCGAGCGCTTCGTCGCCAACCTCGACGAGATACACGGGCGCTAGAGCACGGTTCGAATTGATCGACCCGATCGGATCGAACGGTCGTGCTATATGTCATTGATACCTAGAGCAAGTACATCCGATCGACCGATTCCGTCCGATCGGATCTTGCTCTAGTTCATTCGGCCCACTCAGTGGGCCGCATCGCTACCGTTTGCCGAGGATCGCATCCTCCCAGCGGCAGGACCCGCCCAATCCCGCGTCCACCTGCCGCCGTGTTTCCGCTTGCTCGGCCGCCGACATCCCCTTCCAAAGCTCGTTGGCGCGCGGCAGGGCGTCGTCCTCGCCGCGCGCCGCGGCCTGCACGAGCCAGTTGTAGGCGACCGGATGGTTCTCGCTGTTTCCTGCAACGCCCTGGGCCACGCGACGAGCCAGCCGAACCCCATCGATCACGTCGCCCGAGTAGATCTTCCCGAGCTTGTACATCGCGGGGACATAACCCTGGACTGCCGAAGCGCAAAGCCAGCCCACCGCCTTGCGGGTGTTGTAGAACCCGCTTCCTTCGTTCAAGGAGCAGCACAACGCATCGCCCACTTTGTACTGCGCGACCGCGTCGCCCCGGTACGCGGCTTGAAGGTTGTCCCTCAGCACCACCTCATCCTTTGCGATGTTGGCGCTCTCTCCCACGGCAGCCGCACACCCGGCCAGCAGCAAGCAGGATACGATCAGCAATAGAGACCTGGTCACAGAAGCCCCCCCCCCTTTCGCCACCGACGTGCACCGACTGAGCACCGTCGGCGCCACCGACGGTCGTTATTGGTCGTTGTCGCTTGCTCGGCTGGGGTCGAGGGGACCAGACGTAGCACCGATCCGGTCAAGGTGTCGACGGGCGAGGGACGCTGGCGCAGGGTGGTAATTCACGATGTCCCGGCATGGCCGAAACCGATCTCCAGAACGGCACGCATTCGGAAAACGAACGCTGTGGGATTGCGGACGGATCGATCAGGTCAAACCGTGCTCTGGATCGATCACCGGCCGTAAGTTAGGGTTTTTTGGGGATTAGGTCGTGGAAGCCGGCCAATCGAGCACGTTTCGACGGAGGGGACGAATTGTCTAAGCACACGCTTCGAGCCGTTATCCATGTGCGTGATCGGGTTCGCATCGTTGGCGCCGCTCTCCTGGTGGCGCTTTCCGTTCAAGCCTGTTCGACATCGGATCGCCTCAGCCCCGAACCGGCAGCGCTGACCGCAAAGGCCGTCGCCATCGACTTGCCGAACGCTCGGTTCTTGCCGGATGAACAGACCGCCGAACTGTTTGCGGAGGGTATGTCGTCGGCTCAGCGGGAAATGCTGGCGCTGAACATCGACGACCCGAACAAGCTCCCGCCGGCGAATTTCCTTGCCATTTCGGGTGGTGGCGACGACGGGGCGTTCCGTGCCGGCTTGCTGGTGGGCTGGACCGAGTCAGGCCAGCGTCCGGAGTTCAAGATCGTCACCGGAGTCAGCACGGGTTCGCTGATCGCCCCGTTCGCCTTTCTGGGACCATCCTATGACCAGCAGTTGAAGGATGTATACACGACGATCTCAGCAAAAGATGTTTTTATAGAGCGCAGTTTTATTTCCGCATTCATCGATGACGCCCTTTCCGATACGACGCCATTGTTTCACCTGATATCGAAATACTTGGACAAAGACATGCTGGCGGACATCGCCCGCGAATACCGGAAGGGGCGCCTCCTGTTTGTGGGAACGACGTACCTGGATGCCAGGCGGCCCGTTATCTGGAACATCGGTGCAATCGCGGCGAGCGGCCATCCCGAGGCACCTGAACTGATCCGGAAGATCCTTCTGGCGTCTGCCGCCGTGCCGGCAGCCTTTCCGCCTGTCATGATCGATGTGGAGGTTGAGGACCAAAGGTACCAAGAGATGCACGTGAATGGCGGCGCAATTGCGCAGCTGTTCCTCTACCCCTCTGAGATCGGCCGCATGATGACCAGCTCCGGTGTCAAGCGGGAGCGGCACGCTTACATCATTCGTAATGGGCGACTCGGTTTCGACTGGTCGGAGGTAGAGCGGACGACCCTCGACATCGCTGGCCGAGCGATATCGACAATGATCCATACAAGTGGGATCAATGACATTTTCAGGGTTTACATGATAACGAAACGAGATGGGGTCGATTTTGATTTGGCATTTATAGAAAGCGATTTCGTATCACCTCCCCGCGAGGGGGATTTCGACCCCGTATACATGAACGCACTGTATGACTATGGATACGAAAAAGGCCAAACGCCTTACCGGTGGAAGAAATCGCCTCCGTTCTAAAATGCCGATGCCCGCTTTTGGGTCTCTGAGGTCCGCACTATCCTGAGCACCGGAGGATCTGTAAGCCGGGCCGACACACCCGGCTCTGACCCATCTCAGACGCTTGAGGTCCACGAGACAACGGCGCTTCTGATGAACCGCGGCTGAGACGAACACGGGGACGTGTGAGAGTCGCCGTCGGTGGCCGAGCATAGGGCCCTGGCGACGGATCGGCGATCCCCGACGCGCCAAACCCGAAAGGCCTCGGTCAGAACCGATTCCAATTACCCTGAACGCGCTCTAACCCTTGAATTGCAACCAAGAGGCCGACGTTGAGCGCAACGCACGGGTGGGTTCTTGGGGCCAGTTGTGAAATATTAGATAATCTCGCTTGGCGTTGCCGAAGGGAGGCGATCGGTGACAGAGCTGAGTCTCGCCCGGGACAGCCTTCACCCGCATGAACCGGCCCCTGCCTGGTCCATGCGGGTGCGGCGACGTGGCTATCAACGCCTGCTGATCATCCGCTCGCAAATCAATCTCTATTACTTTTGGGAAACACGCTGGTTTTTCATCGCCTTGGCGTTCGGCGCCCTGATGCTGACACTGCCGCTGCCGGAAGGGCTAAGCCGCGAAGGGATGATCGTATTGACCATGTCGGTCGTCGCGACCGTCCTGTTCGTCACCGAACCGGTGCCATTGCCGACCGTCGCATTGTTGATTGTCGCTGCTCAGATCCTGCTTCTTGGCATCGATTCGACCCGGGTGGCCAAGAGCCTGATGAGCGACTCCGTGCTGTTCATTATGGGTTCGCTGATGTTGGCGGTGGCCGTGGTCAAGCAGAAGCTCGACAAACGCCTGGCCTGGCTGATCGTGCGAACGACCGGGACCCAAACCTTTCGGATATGCCTTGGGATTTCTGTCGTGTCCGGTGTGCTCGCCTCCTTTGTTGGCGAACACACCGTGGCGGCCATGATGCTGCCGGTCGGCGTCACGTTGATCACGCTGACCTCGGACGACAAAAAGAAGGTCCGCAACCTGGCTGCCGTTCTCTTGTTTTCCATCTGTTACGGCTGCTCTGTGGCAGGCATCGGCACGCCCTCTGGCGGTGCCCGCAACGCGATCATGATCGGCTACTGGAAAGAGTTCTTCTTCGACCCCGGTGACCCCGAGACGCGACGCTATCTCATCGATTACATCCGGTGGATGGCTTACGCGTACCCGGTATTCCTGATGCAGCTGCCGCTCGTTACCCTGCTTCTATTTCTCACCTTCAAGCCGGAATACAAGACCCTCAACCGAGCCGTCGCTAAGCTGAGAGCGCAAGTCAGAGCAGACGGACCCATGGCCCCCGCGGACTGGATGGCAATCCTGTTGTTCCTCCTGATCCTGCTCGGCTGGATCTTCGCCTCCGAGGTGATCGGCATGGGCACGGTGGCAGTTCTCGGGGCGGCGGCCTTTCTCATCTCTGGCTTGGTCAAGTGGGAGGACGTCAACTCGGGCGTCAACTGGGGCGTCGTGCTGCTCTACGCCGCAGCGATCTCATTGGGTGTGCAAATGAAAGACACGGGCGCGGCCCGATGGATCGCTGAGAGTTTTATTGCACTGTTGGCGCCGATCGGCGCCGACCACGGTATTGGTCTGTGGGCAGCGGTGTCTGCTCTGACCACAGGCGTGACGAACACCATGTCCAACGGCGCAGCGGTCGCGGTCCTTGGTCCCATCGTTCTGAAGGTGGCCACCGTTGCCGGCGAGAGCCCAATCGTCGTTGGCTTCATTACCGCCGTTTCCTCGTCGTTCGCCTACCTTACGGTGGTGGGAACCCCGGCGTGCACGATCGTTTTTGCCGCCGGCTATCTGAAGACCGGCGATTTCCTGACCGCAGGCTGGCGAATGGTCCTGATGTCGACCGCAGTCATGTTGATCGCGGCGGCTGTTTACTGGCCCTTGCTCGGAGTGTGATCACAGCCGGAGGATGGTCGTGGCCATTTTGCGACGACGAATGACTGCGGTGGAGCGGCAAGCGCAGGATGAATTCAGGGCGCTCCGCGAAAGGAGGCGCAACCGCTTCAGAATCCTTGTCTGCATCGACGGCTCCGAAGAGTCCTACGAGGGCCTCCGGTTCGCCGCAGAAATCGGCCGAGGTGATGAATGCGACATCATCCTGCTGTTCGTGCGGCCGTTCGATCACGGACTGCGGACCGGTGGCCTGCAGATGGACGTTGCCCGGGAGAACATGCTGGAATGGGGTTTGGAACTGCCGAGCGTTCAACACCTCAAGAAGGGGCTGGAGATCCTCATCGAGCTCGGGCGAATGGATGAAGATTGGCACTTCATGGCGAGCCACAGCGAGGTTAGAGGCGATCCGGTCGGCGACCACAAAGTCGAATACCACCACGAGAGCGGCAAGAGCATCATCCTCAAGCTGAAGACCGCCCCGGACGCGGCGAGCGGCATCCTCGATCAATATGAACTCGGCCCCTACAACCTGATCATCCTGGGCGCCCAACACCGCTGGCAGGGTGACTTGCGCTCTCTCTGGGATGCTGGGGTTACACAGAAAGTGGCGATGCTGGCGCCGTGTTCGACGCTCGTCACCCGGAAACACCAAGATGACGATAAGTGCTTGATCTGCATAGACGGTTCAAAGAACTCCTTGGATGCGGCACGCCGCGCAGGGGTCCTCGCCCAACACTTGGGCGCGCCGATCTCTCTCGTGTCCGTGGTCCGCGAGGACGAGGACCGCAACGCGGTCGAGCGCCAGGTTGCCGAAGCAAAGGCCGCGCTTGAGGACAGCGGGATCGACGTTACCGATGCATTTGTTCGGTCTGGCGACCCCGTCGAGCAGATCATCAAGATTGGCGCGGGCTATAAGCTGATTGTCGTCTCAGACTCCGGGAAATCACGCGTCAAGCGCTTCCTCATCGGCAGCGTCGCCTTCGGGGTCATGGGCCACGCTCGCACCTCCGTCCTGAACGTACGCTAAAGCCGCCCTGACCCGCCCCCATGCGTCGTACCAAGTTTTAGGTTAGTCCGTGGTCTGCAGGGAAGGCCTGATGGGGCTGTAGTCCCCACACAACGGAGGCCCGATCAGGCCTTTCCGGGATGACGGTCTCCGGTGCGGGTGGCCGGTATCCGAGGCTGCTGTGCGGTCTCGCCGTGTTGTAGTGCTGTCTCCAAGCTTCGATGAGCACCTGCGCCTCCTTCAGGGTGTAGAAGATCTCGC
>Ga0209780_1000052_pt1 | contig 55402 bp, 54 predicted proteins | sample WorMetexBAHAMAS2_FD_187384 | JGI IMG/M metagenome (GOLD analysis project Ga0209780, IMG submission 187384) | Marine gutless worms symbiont microbial communities from Max Planck institute for Marine Microbiology, Germany - Inanidrilus exumae... | ecosystem: Host-associated > Annelida > Digestive...
ACGTACTGATCAATGCTTTGTGGGAAAAGGGCCAATTGCTTTCGGTCTTGGCCGTATCGGAATGCCATATCGTTCTCCTTGATTTTACAACCTATATATCACCTATCGATACGGTTATTCAGTAGTGATTGGTACATAATTATGACACAGTCTGCCTAGCCGGGCTCGCACTTCTGACGGCCTGCCCCTTCTTTCTGCCGATCTACTGGACCCTGATTTTGACCGAAATACTAATTATGGGGCTCTTCGCCATGAGCTTCAACCTACTGCTCGGTTACACCGGTCTTCTTTCTTTCGGACAGGCGGGCTTTTTTGGCGTTGGCGCCTACGCCACAGCTCTATTCCTTTCAAAAGGGGGCAACTCCCTGCTGCTCGGTCTGGGATTTTCCCTAACGGCCGGGGCGGCAGTCTCAGCGGTGATCGGATACCTGTGCGTACGCCGTGACGAAATCTTTTTTGCTATGATCACCCTCGGTTTCGGCATGATGCTTTTTACGATTGCCCACAACTGGATGGCGCTGACCGGCGGTAGCGACGGTCTCCCGTTGATGGGTCTTCCTCCGTTACACTTCTTCGGCACTGAGCTGAGCCTGTTCGACCCGAAGATCATGTATCTTTTTGTCCTTGCGGTATCCACCGGGGGGGTGTTTTTTCTGTGGCGGGTGGTCCGTTCTCCCTTCGGGCTAATGCTCACCGCTATCCGCGAAAACAAGCAGCGGCTGTCTTTTGTCGGCGCCGGCGTGCAGCATCTCCGGCTGGCTGCATTTGTCATCGCAGGGGCTCTGGCCGGGGTGTCCGGCGGGCTATTCAGTCTCATGAACGCCATGGCCACGCCCGACTTCATGCACTGGGGCTTTTCGGCAAAGCCTGTGCTCATGTCAATTCTCGGCGGTTCGGGAGTCTTTTTCGGCCCGATGCTCGGTGCCGCAATCTTCTTCGGCCTGGAACAATTGATCACGAACTTCACGACCAATTGGATGATCTTTCTGGGTCTTATCCTGATCCCGGTGGTGACCTTCTTTCCCCGGGGTATCCTCGGCACCCTGGTAGACTGGATTCGCAAAAGGAATAAACCGCACCATGAGTGACGTTCCGATACTAAAAATCGACAATCTCGGCCATTCCTACGGTCGATACCTGGTCATCCGCGATATCTCCCTGGAGGTCTCTCCCGGAGAGTTAACCGCCCTGATCGGACCGAACGGTGCCGGTAAAACAACCTTTTACAACGCGGTCTCCGGCCATTTCCGCCCCACAAAAGGCCGGGTTTACTTCAGCGGTCGCGAGATTACCGGCCTGCCCGCCCACAAGCTGGTTCCCATGGGCCTATTGCGGTCGTTTCAGATCACCAATATCTTTCCGAATCTCTCGGTCATCGAAAACGTTCTGGTTCCTCTGGTGCTTCACCACCGGAAAGGGTATTCGTTCATCGCCTCTTTGTCCGGGGAAAAGAAGCTCTATCGTCAAGCCGAAAAGGTCCTCGACAAGGTTGGCATCCTGTCATCGGCCCATCGCCCGGCCCATGAACTCGCTTACGGGGACAAGCGGCTCGTGGAAATGGCCATCGTGCTTGCCCGGGATCCCGTGCTGGTGATGCTCGACGAGCCGACGGCGGGGATGAATCCTGAAGAGACCGATCGGATGATCCATCTGATCAAAGAACTCGCCGACCGGTTCGGCACAACTTTCTTTTTGACCGAACACGATATGAAGGTGGTTTTTGCAGTGGCCTCAAGAATCTACGTTCTCCACCAGGGCGAACTTCTGGCCCAGGGAGACCCGGCAACCATCCGCTCCGATCCGAAAGTCCGGGAGGCCTATCTGGGAGGATCCGTCGATGATTGAATTGCAGGACATCCACGTCTATTACGGCGACAGTTATATCCTCCAGGGGGTCAGCCTGAATGTCCACAAGGGAGAAATCGTCTGTCTTCTCGGTAGAAACGGGGCCGGAAAAACAACGACCATGAGAAGCATCATGGGATACAATCCCCCGGCCAGAGGCAGCATCCGCTTTGACGGAAAGGAGATCGCCGGCCGGCCGGTTTATGACAACGTCCGGGCCGGCATCGGTTTTGTGCCCGAAGACCGGAGGATTTTCCCGGACCTGACCGTTGCCGAAAACCTAGACGTGGCGCGCCTCCCGTCCCGTCCGGGACAGACGGAATGGACGGCAGAGCGGGTCTTTTCCAGCTTTCCGATCCTTGAAAAGTTGCGGGATCACATGGGCGGAGAACTCAGCGGCGGAGAACAGCAGATGCTGGCCGTGGCCCGGGCCTTGATGGGCAATCCCCGCATGCTGCTCCTCGATGAACCCTGCGAAGGCCTGGCCCCGATTATCGTGGAGAGCCTTGGAGGTATTATCGCCTCCCTGAAAACGGCCGTTCCGATCCTATTGACCGAACAGAACGCCCACTTTGCCTTGGGAATCTCAGACCGGGGATATGTCATCGACAAGGGCCGGGTTCGTTACGAAGGTACGGCTGCAGACCTGATTGGCAATGAAGAGATCCAGCAGCGCTACCTGGCCGTCTAAGCGGCACATGAACCATCCTGAACATCCCTGGCAGGCGTCTAACTACTCCTTCAGCAAATGTAGAAACTTTCGATTGGCACCGGGAAATGGATACCGGTCCAGTTGGCTGAGGGTGACCCATCGATGGGCTACAGGCCCCCGGCGATGGACTCTTCCGGACACATACCGGCAGCGGAAGACATCTAGGATAATCTTAAAATGGCTGTAGGCGTGCCGGACACGGGTCAGGTGGTGTTCAACCGAAGCCACCAGATTGACCTCCTCTTGGATCTCGCGAACGCAGGCGGCCTCCGGTGTTTCACCCTCTTGTACCTTGCCACCCGGGAATTCCCATAACCCACCAAGCATCCCGTCCGGGCTGCGGCGGGTGATTAGCAAACGCCCGTTCTTTTCCACGATACCCACCGAGATATGGTACTCCGGCACCGGTTTTCGTTTTTCTCGTTTAGGATAGTTGTTTTCCTCTCCGTTAAGAAACGCTTTACAACGCTGGTTCAACGGGCATTCACGGCACTCAGGATTCTTCGGCGTGCAAACCAGGGCACCAAGTTCCATAACGGCTTGGTTAAAGGTGCCGGGTTGAGACGTGTCCAGTATCTCTTCAGCCAGCTTCCGGAAAAGGTCCATGGAACTCGACCGATTGACCGGGGCATCCACCAGGAACACTCGGGCCAGGACACGTTTAACGTTACCATCCACCACGGCATAGGCTTGATCAAACGCAATACTGAGAACCGCCGCGGCGATATATTCTCCAACTCCGGGTAAGGCTCGAAACTCAACCCAACTGGATGGGACACGACCATGTGACTCTGATTGTATTCGTCGAACCGCACGGTGCAGATTCCGGGCCCGGGCGTAATACCCCAAACCTTCCCAGACCTTGAGCACGGACTGGAGATCGGCCCGTGCCAAAGTCGCCACATCCGGATATCTTTTCACAAATGTGTTGAAATAAGGGATAACTGTCTTTACCTGGGTTTGCTGAAGCATCACCTCAGAGACCCATATCCGATACGGATCCTGCGTGTCTCGCCACGGCAGATCTCTTCGGCTTTTCACATACCAGGCGGTTAGTTTCTTCCTTATGGCGTTTTGCGTCGATGCCTTCATGACACCTTGGGATGAGCCATCGCTTCTTTCCGGTAATACCGGAATGAATCCAAGGAATAGATGGCCAGCGCGATCCAGATCATGAGAAACGTCCAGAGCCGCCCTGATTCCAGGGGTTCCTTCCACAAGAATACCGCCAGCAGAAAGGTGCATGTGGGAGCAATGTACTGCAGAAAGCCGATGGTTGAAAAATGGAGCCGCCGAGCGCCCCTGGTAAACAGAATAAGCGGCACCGCCGTAACCAGGGCAGCACTCACCAACAGGACATCGGTGGCGAGTCCGATCCGCAGAAAGGCACCCTCTTCCATTTGATAGGCATTGGCCAGATATCCGATAGCAGGCATCATCAACAAAAAGGTCTCCACCGACAGCCCCACGATGGAACTTACCGGCACTATTTTCCGAATCAAGCCGTAGCAGGAAAAGCTAAGCGCCAGTGCGAGGGAGACCCAGGGAATCTCACCAAAGGAGAGGGTCAGGTTCAACACGGCCGCCCCCGCCATCAACACCGCCACCAGCTGTGCAGGACGCAACCGCTCTCCAAGAATGACAACCCCGAGAAGCACATTCACCAGAGGATTGATGTAGTACCCGAGACTGGTCTGCAGCACATGGTCGTTGTTGATGGCCCAAATGAACAGAAACCAATTGAATCCAACCAACAGCGTGGTAATCAGTAGCGCTCCCAGCCGTCTTTTCTGTCGGAACACACTTAGAAATTCATTCCACCGACCGTTAAAAAACAGAAACGGCAGCAGCAGCAAAAAGGACCAGACCATCCGATGCATGAGAATTTCAAAGGCCGGGACCGTCTTCAGGGTTTTAAAATAAATTGGACTGAGCCCCCAAATGAGATAGGCTGACACCGCGTTCCCCAGGCCGACAACAGTACGCCGGCGCGATTCCTCTGAACTGTGGATTTCCTGTATATAACCTAATTGCGTCATCCGTCACCGATCCCAAGATTGGAAGTTCGACACCTTAGTCTTTATCCATGGGGATGTCAAAACCCCTGGTTGAACCAGCCGTCGCTGCCGGTCGTTGGAAGTAATTTTTTTATACCGAAAGCGGTTTCAAGTGTCTCAATTGTTGAATGAGACACTATTGTCCCAAGCCCCTGTCCCATTTCGGTCGAGAGATGAGTTAAGATCAATATTTCCAAATCCTTGGAATATTTTAACAGTCCTATAAACAAGAATAAGGAATCAGCCGAAAAAAGGATTTGTTTTTTGGTTCAGCGTTTGGGAAACGGTAAGGAGTTGAGCGGCGGTGGTGAAATGTCTCAGGCGTTTCATGTAGGCTCACGCCCATACAGGGGCATCGAGGGGCATCTATCGGCACAACCACCTGTTATCATAAATAATTTCATAAATATTGATTTAAAACAGAAAGTGGCACGCAATTTGATTAACCAGAAAGAATCAAAACGCAACGCGGTATGATGCCAAAACCAAACATGTACCAAACATGTAACAGAAAGGAGCATTTTATGAGTAAGACCGAACAAAACCTAAAAGACGCATTTGCAGGAGAATCCCAGGCCAACCGCAAATATCTTGCCTTTTCCAAAAAGGCGGATACGGAAGGTTTCGCCCAGGTGGCGAAGCTTTTCAGAGCTGCGGCAGCAGCCGAAACCGTGCACGCCCACGCCCATCTGCGGGTACTCGGTGGCATCCAGGACACGGCGAAAAACCTCCGGGAAGCCATAGACGGCGAGACCTACGAATTTAAGAACATGTACCCGGGAATGATTGAAGCGGCGAAGGCAGAGGGAAACAAGGCGGCGGAGCGCACCTTCACGTTTGCCAATGATGTCGAAAAAATCCATGCCGATCTCTACCTGAAAGCCGCGGAGAAAATGGGCGACCTGGAAGAGGTGGACTACTATGTCTGCAGCGTATGCGGGTACACCTGCGAAGTAGAGCCCCCGGAAAAATGCCCGGTTTGCGGAGCCCTGGCAAAGGCTTTTTTCGAGGTAGAATAAAATCGAGTAGCGATTTTATGAAACGCGACGATGTCACTCATAGTGAGAAGATCATGGAATCTGTGGAGTGCCCCGACTGTGGCTGCCAAAAATTTTATGTAAAGAATCCGGACGACCCGTATGAGCTGTACGTGTTCGATTGTGAGTCAGGCCGCCTGGTTTTCGAGGATGAGACCGTCGATGTCGATGATGATACCGAGACCTATTGTGATCGCTGCGCCTGGCATGGACGATACGGCACCCTGAAGCCGACCAACAAGTAGCAGGCCGGCGGGATACCGCGGTAAAGACTCAAAGGAGAAGAGTATGGACAAATGGGAATGCCCTTGCGGTTATATCTACGACCCTGAAGAAGGAGATCCCGAGAGCAATATTCAGGTGGGAACCTCTTTCGATGATCTTCCGGACGACTGGGTATGTCCCAAATGCGGGGCTGAAAAAGAATTTTTTGAAAAACTGGACTGAGAGAAACCCCATCATCGATAGCGATTCGTCACCCGGAGTAGGATGACAGGCATAAACCACATGCCACTACAGCCTGATCCAATCTTCCGGCCGTGGGTTCTCTTTCGTAACGCCCACCTGCAAACAGTGCTGGCAAGCAGCCGGATACGGGCTCCCGGCTCAAGCCCCATGGAACGAGTCTCAAGGAACCTTATCCTGGAAACCAAAGAGGGTGTCCGGCTGCTCGCCGAGTACTCACCCGCCGGTCAAACACCCCCCAAAGCGCTGGTTATTCTGATACACGGATGGGAGGGCAGCAGCCGTTCAGTATACGTCCAATCCACCGGAAGGCGGCTGTATGAGCACGGCTTTGCCGTGTGCCGCCTGAACTTGCGGGATCACGGCGACAGTCATCATTTAAACCGGGGGCTGTTCTTTGCAACGTTGATCGACGAGGTGCACGACGCCGTCAACCAACTGGCCCAGCGGGTCCGCCCGCTCCGGACATTTCTCGTCGGCTTTTCCCTGGGGGGAAACTTTGCACTTCGCGTCGCGTTGGAAGGCAGCAGTCCACCGATTGAAAACCTCCGACATGTTGTTTCCATCAGCCCGGCCCTGGATCCGGCCCGGGCAACCGACCGTATCGACCGGCAGGCCCTGATTCGCCGCTACTTCCTCAAAAAATGGCGTCGCTCCCTTCGAAAAAAGGAATCCCGTTTCCCGGACCTCTATGAATTCACCACTGCATTGAAACTCCGATCGGTCCGTGAGATGACGGAGTACCTGATCGCCAACAACAGCCCGTATACGGATGCCGAGGATTATTTCAGCCGGTACACCCTGACCGGTCAAGTGCTTCAAGATCTGCGGATCCCGACCACCATCATCGCATCGGCCGATGATCCCATTATCCCTGTGGAAGACTTTTATGGATTATCGTTGAATCGGCGGACCCGGTTGTCCGTGCAGCAGTTTGGTGGGCACAACGGATTCGTGGAGGGGTTGTCCTTTCATTCCTGGTACGATGACATGTTGTTATCTATATTTAATGAGTAGCCCTGGCTGCCCGCTGATCTGGCGTTTCTTTCATCCACAAACCGAAACTGTCCCGGCTGATGGACCAGAATGGTTTACGAATTCTCCGGGCGGGTATTTTGGAATAGAATCACCCTCACGCCGGACTCCTTGAGCAGCTCGGTCGCCGTACTTTCCCGTTCCTCGACCACCACGACCTGATCCGGTTTTAGACCCAGAAGCCACTTTCCGACCAGATAACCTTTTCTTCGGGTCGCGTCCCGATGGGGATTTCGCACATACTCCCTGCCGGAGACCTTGCCGCTGTGTCGATCCACAATTTCACGAAGAAACCAGGGGGCGCCCGCCAGATGGGATGTGATTTCTCCCCTCGGTTCGCTGACCGGTGTCAACCGGCATAGTTCAGCTGGCTCCTGGCTGTGGGTCTTGATCCGAGCCATAACCACACGGGGATGGTTTGCCTGAATTTCGGATTCCAGAAGATGGGCAAGCCGGTGGGCCAGGTTATGGGAAGATGACCGGATCACCACATCCAGGTCCACAATGAACCGCCCTCCGGCCGTTCGGCTCAGAATCCGTTCGACATGATCGACCCGGGGATGGGCGTTGACAAGATCGAGGATCTCCCTTTCCGTTTCACGGTCGATCGCCTCGTCCAGCAGATCGCGCAGGGCTCGCCAGAGGAGGTTGCCGCCGGACCAGAAAATGAACACCGCCACACCAGCGGCGGCCCATCGGTCGAGACTGAGTCCGAAAACGGCGCCGATCAGACTCAGCAGTACCACCGACGTGGACATCGCATCGGCCAGGTAATCACGGGCATCGGCCTCCAGCGCTTTGGAATGCAGCTTTCTGCCGGCACGCAGTTGATACATACCAAACGTCAGGGTGACCACCAGGGAAGCCGCTGCTACCGGAAGCGTCACGGTCACATCCGGAATGGTTTCGGGGCCCAGGAGAGCTTGCCTTCCAATTTCATAGCCGGCCAGTATCACCACCACCGATGTGAGCAGGGTGGCCAGTGTTTCTGCTTTGTAAAACCCGTAAGGAAAGGACGGATGCTCTTTACCGGCAAACCACAGTCCGAACCAGGCCGCGGTGGATCCCACGACATCGGTGGCGGAATGGACGGCATCTCCCACAAGAGCGGACGACCCCCCCATGACCCCGGCAACGCCCTTACCTACCGCCAGGAGAAGGTTCACTATAATCGATATTCCGGCCCGCCATCGCGCCTTCTGGATTTCCGCCTTGCTGTTTGAGTCGACATGATGGCCGGGCGCTCGAATTTTGGCAGCGTTTGCTTCTTTCATTGCAGACAGCTCCGACGTCATTGAAAATCAAACTTTTCTGCTTTATATCTCTCTAAAGGTAGCAAAGTAATGGACATTTGAAAACCGAAAGACGGATATGGGTAGTAAACCTACGGTTTCCATCGTCACCGGCGCATCCCGGGGAATGGGGGCGGCCATCGCCCGGTGGCTGGGTAAGGCCGGAACCACGGTTTGCCTGGTCGCCAGGAACCCGGTTGCATTGTCCGCGGTCGCCGCTGACATCGAGGGTTACGGTGCGCAATGCCATACAATTGCGGCCGACGTCTCCGAACCCGAAGCGTGCCGTCAGGCTGTGGATGAAACGGTCGCTCGATTTGGACGGATTGACGGACTGGTGAACAATGCCGGCATTCTCGACCCCCTGGCATCTGTCGCCGATGTCGATCCGGAAGAATGGGCCTATAACGTGGCAGTCAATCTGAATGGTCCGTTCTATCTATGCCGGGCGGCTATTCCTCACCTGACCTCAACCCGAGGGCGAATTGTGAATGTCAGCACCGGCGCGGCCGTTCATCCCATAGCGGCCTGGAGTGCCTACTGCGCTTCCAAGGCCGGATTGACCCACCTCACCCGGGTGTTGGCCGCTGAAGAACCGGACCTGACGGCGGTGGCGGTTCGGCCGGGCGTCGTAGACACACGGATGCAGGAACTGATCCGATCAAAGGGGCCCGGCGTGATGTCACCGGAAAAATCGGCCTATTTTGCACAGCTAAAATCGGATCGCCGACTGGAACATCCGTCGATTCCGGCCCGTTCCATCGCATGGTTGACGCTCTTTGCACCTCGGGAATGGAGCGGCGAGTTTATCGAATACGACGACCCGCGGGTGATGAGGCCGGCCGTATCTTACTTTGGTGAGAGCCTTCTATAATGATGAAAGCCTTCTATAATCTGGAATATCCGAATCTAGGGAGAAATGGAGTATTGCAACCGGCTAACCGGGCTTCGCTCCTTCGGGGCTTCGACCCGGCACGCGGGCAGACGGGCCAATGGGCTGACGGGCTAACGGGCTGACGGGCTAACGGGAAGACGGGAAAACGGGCAGACGGATCAAGGTAACACCCCCATAATTATTCCGGATTCTGTCGGCCCGACGAACGGCAACCGCTGGATGTGTTCAATGCCCGCTGAAGACAGCATCTCGATGATTTCGCTTTCAGAATAGGATTGCCCGGAATCGGTTCTAAGCAGCATGTTCAGAGAAAACAGGGCGGGAAACAGAGGCCCTGTCCGGGACTCGTTGAGAATAAAATCATGCACAAAAATCAGGCCGCCCCGGTCCAGCGCCAGAACCGCTTTTCGAAGGAGGCGTCGGCAGTCTTTCGGGCCTTCCGCATGCAGTATATGAGACAGCCAGACCACGTCGTATGTTCCTACAATCTCATCCGTCAAGTAATCTCCTCCCTGAAAGGAGACCTGGTTCCCCACCTGGAACTGGTCGATCACTCTTTCAGCAAACGGTTGGGTGGTCGGCAGATCGAAAACGGTTGCTTTTAATTCCGGATTTCTCAGGCAAAAGTGAATGGCATAGGTGCCCGGACCGCCCCCCAGGTCGAGCAGGTGTTTCCGACCGGACAAATCAATCTCCTGTACCAGCTTGGGCGCGATCAGCCGGGCGTTGTTGAACATACCCATTAGAAAATTCTCACGCCGTTCCGCGTCGCTCCAGGCTCCGGAGTCATCAACCGAACTGCCTGTTCTGACCGCTTTGGGCAATTGGCGCCAGGAATCCACCAGATGGTAATGGTGCAATATCATATAACCCAGATAATCGGGTGAATCCTGGGACAGATATTTTAGAGCGGTTGGGGTGTTGGCATACCGATTTTCGGACTTCTGGATGAGTTCCATGGCAGCTAGTGCGTCCAGAAGCATTTTAGTGCCGCGGGGATCGGCCTCAATGGCTTGGGCGATCTCTTCCCCGGTCAGCAAAAGCCCTCCGATCACGGAAAACACGTCCAGCTTAACCCCGGCATGCAGCGCTAAGGTTTGCCAGTAGGATCCGGATATCGCCAGCAACGTACCGGGGGTCCACTCGAAATCTGGGTTCATCTGTCCTCTCCTTTGAATGCCTATCGCCAACCGTAAGAATCACATGTTCGTCTTATCGGAGTGATGGAGTACCGGGATGTTGGAGTGTTGCAAAGAATATCATTGGCACCGCTGTGCCAGTACTCCAATACTCCATTACTCCGTCTGCAAGCGTTCCACAACATCCCAAAACTCCTCCACTCCATTACTCCGACTTCAAGCGATCTCCAGAATTTGAGCTTCGTAAACCTGCCGTTCGTGGCGTTGGTTATCCAACGTCGAATTTAATCCCCTGTGCCAGGGGCATCTCGCCGGACCAGTTTGTGGTGCAGGTTTGACGGCGCATATAGGCTTTCCATGCATCTGAGCCGGCCTCTCGGCCACCGCCGGTTTCTTTTTCCCCGCCAAACGCGCCCCCGATTTCAGCACCGGATGTGCCGATGTTGACATTGGCGATGCCGCAATCGCTGCCGCGATGGCTCAGAAATGCTTCAGATTCTCTCAGATCATTGGTGAACACGGCTGAGGACAGCCCCTGGGGAACCCCGTTGTGATAGGCAATCGCCTCTTTCAGATCCGTGTAGGGGATCAGATACAAAATCGGTGCAAACGTCTCCTCAGCGACGACCGACATGTCAGCTCGGGCCTCGCAGATACAGGGTTCAACATAAGTGCCGGTATCAAATATACCTCCACGCAGCGGTTTGCCGCCGTATAACACACGGCCGCCCTGGTTCTCGACCAGCTCAAGTGCATTCTGCATCTGGGCAACGGCATCCGTGTCGATAAGGGGTCCCATGAGCACGTCTTCTTCCAGGGGATTGCCGATGTTCACCGGCTCGTAGGCATGGATCAGTGCCGTCGTTAAATCCGGCATGATGTCTTTATGGGCAATAATCCGACGGGTGGTCGTACATCGCTGTCCTGCAGTGCCTACCGCACCGAAAACGATGGCACGAACCGCCAAATCAAGATCCGCGGAAGGGGTGACAAGAATACCGTTGTTTCCACCCAGTTCGAGAATGGTTCGGCCCAGCCGTGCCGCCACCGTTGCGGCCACATGCCGGCCCATCCGGACGCTGCCGGTGGCCGATATCAGTGGCAGGCGATGGTCTTCCAGCATCGGAGTACCGACTTCCCCCCGATCGCCGGCCACCAGGTTGAGAACGCCCTCCGGCCACCCGTTGTCGGCAAGTACCCGGGAGGCAATGTTCATGGTGGCGATCGCACTGAGCATTCCTTTAGAGGACGGTTTCCATATAACGGTATTTCCGGCGACAAGGGCGATCATCGCATTCCAGGACCAGACCGCCACCGGAAAATTGAAGGCCGATATCACCCCAATCGGTCCCAGGGGGTGCCATTGCTCGTACATGCGATGTCCGGGCCGTTCGCTGTGCATGCTCATGCCATAGAGCATCCTGGACTGACCGACGGCAAAATCGGCGATGTCGATCATTTCCTGGACTTCGCCCTCCCCCTCTGCCCGAATTTTGCCGCACTCCAGGCTGACCAGAGCACCGAGGGCCGACTTGTGCTCCCGCAACGCGTTACCGATCTGGCGGACGATATCCCCACGCTTCGGTGCCGGCACCATGCGCCAATCCAGGAACGCCCCATGGGCGGCGGCGGCAACGGTCTCATAATCGGACTTCAGTGCACATTGAACACGTCCGATCACCTCTCCGTTGACCGGTGATGTTACCTCTCGCAGGGGCCCCTGGCAGGGCAGCCAGGATCCGGTTCCGGCCCCCGAATGGTCATCCAGCATATTCAATTGTTCTAAGATTTCATTCATGTCTCATCCACCTTGTCGTATGATTCCGGTGACTCTGTCACCCCCAGCGTGTTCCCCTTTACCCCACAGCTTCTTTAACCGCATCTTCGAATATGGAAAGGCAGAGATCGATCTGCGCACCTGATGCCGTTAGGGCCGGACAGAATCGGATACTGTTTTCACCGCATCCGAGCAGCAAAAGCCCCTTTTGGAAGGCCCGGTCGATAATTTTCCCCTTGAGCTTGCGTGCCGGCGCCTTGGTTTCCCTGTCCTCGACAAATTCGGCAGCCACCATCAAGCCCTTACCCCGTACATCGCCGATGCATTCATGATCAGCCTGCATTGCTCTCAAGCCATCCATGAGGCGTTCCCCTTGCCGCTGCGCATTCTCCATCAGTTTATCTTCCAGCAACTCTATGGTGGCCATGGCGGCCTGGCAGGATAAGGGATTTCCTCCGAACGTTGAGGCATGGGAACCGGCCTCCCAGTCCATGATATCATGACTGGCTACCAGAGCCCCCAGGGGCATGCCGGAAGCGATGCCCTTGGCCAGCGCCATCAGGTCCGGAACGACTCCGAAATGTTCCATGGCAAACATTTTGCCCGTTCGCCCCATGCCGGACTGAACTTCGTCGGCCACATACAGAATACCGTATTTTTTAGCGATGGTATTGAGCACCTGATGAAACTCGGGCGGTGGGACGATGTACCCTCCCTCGCCCTGGATCGGTTCTACAAAAATGGCAGCCACCTCTTCCGGCGGCAGGGTCGTCCGGAACAACGTGTCCTCCACCCACCGCGCACAATAAAGATCGCAATCCGGGTAGGTCAGATTGTAGGCACAGCGATAACAGTAGGCATACGGAATATGGGTAATGCCAGGGACAAAGGGATTGTAATGCTTTTTCTGAATTGTTTTGCTGGCCGTTAACGACAACGCCCCCATGGTGCGACCGTGGAACGCTCCGAAAAAGGCGATGTTCAACTCCCGCTTGGTGTGCCAGCGGGCCAGCTTGAAAGCGGCCTCAACGGCTTCTGCACCGGAATTGCCGAAGTAGACTTTCTTTCCTTTCCGTCCCGGGGAAATCGATGCCAGTTTTTCTGCCAGAAGAATTTGTGGCCGATAATAAAAATCGGTCCCGGACATGTGCAGCAATGTGCCTGCCTGCTTTTTGATTGCCCGAACGACCTGGGGATGGCAATGCCCGGTAGCACAGACGGCAATGCCGGCTGTAAAATCAAGGAAGATGTTTTCGTCCACATCCTCCACCCACAGGCCCTTGGCTTTTTCCACGACCAGAGGATACACCCGCGTGTAAGATGGAGAGACATACTTTTTGTCCAACCCTATCAATGCCAGGGCGTTTGGCCCGGGCAAGGGGGTTCGAAGAATCGGCTTTTTCATCATTCCACCCCTATTCAGATCGTAAATTGGAAGTTGTGAAGCTGGTCCACCACTGGTGCCGACACCTATGGATTCATAATTTTTCGGTCCTATAAACAAAATTGAGGCTGCGGATCTTGCTAATTCCTTCACCCCCACCGCGCCTCCCCCATCAAGGGGGAGGATTGTATTTTCTCCCTCCCCTGGCGGGAGGGAGCCAGTGGGAGGGGGTAAGATCGACTGATTCCTTATTTTTGTTTATCGGCCCGTAATTTTTTTAGATCTAGTGTTTCGGATCTTAGTTCTCACAGGATTTTCAGCTGGCTCATATGTTTCCTGCGATCCATTGTTGTCCACCTCTAATGAAAAAATCTCATGAAATGCTCAGAGCTCGATCTTGGCCCCCATGACCTCCAAAAAAGTCGCCAGCCATTGGGGGTGGGCCGGCCAAGCCGGGGCCGTCACCAGGTTGAGATCCTGGTGGGCCTTGTCCACGGGAATGTCCACGTAAGTGCCTCCGACCCCGTTGACATCGGGTCCCACTGCCGGGTAGGCCGTGCACTGCCTTCCTTTCAGAATGCCAGCGGCCGCCAGCACCTGAAGGCCATGACAAATCGCAGCAATGGGTTTTCCGGCCTCGTCGAAATGACGCACGATTTCAAGTACCCTCGGATTTAATCGAATGTATTCAGGGGCGCGCCCTCCCGGAACCACCAGAGCATCGTAGTCTTCAGGAGCGATGTCGGCAAAGGTGGCGTTCAGGGCGAAGTTGTGACCCGGCTTTTCGCTATAGGTCTGTGCCCCCTCGAAATCGTGGACCGCTGTTTTGATGGCCTCGCCGGCGGATTTGTCCGGGCATATCGCGTGAACGACGTAACCCACCATCTGCAGTGCCTGAAACGGTACCATGACCTCATAATCCTCGACATAATCACCCACCAGCATCAATATTTTCTTGTCTGCCATGTCCCCCTCCTTTCGTTAGGAACTAGGAGCGCTCATGTTTGTTCCGATTCGGCCCCCTGTTCTTATCGACCTGCACATTCATGCTTCCCTGACGATATCCTTCCAGATCCAAGGTAACAAAGTCAAATCCCGCTTTCCTGGCACGTTCGACAATTTCCAGTCTGGCATTCTCACGGCTTACAATACGATGAAAATCTGTTTCGATAGGGATATGGGCCACCCCAAGCTGTTCGGCGAGGTCCTTTGCGCCTTTTTCTTCCCGGGGTGGATGAACCGGAGAAATCGCAGTCACCGCGACCACGCGGTCGCCCAACACCCCCTGGGCCACGGCCAATAAAAACGAGCTGTCCACACCACCGGAAAATGCCACCAGCATGGACCCCGATCGTGCAATGGCCTCTTCCAATTTCCGCTTTTTCTCAAACAATAGTTCTGATTCCATTATGACGACTCTTTCTGAAGCCTTCCGGTCCGGGGAGCCGGGTAAGGACTTTGAATCCGGGAATGCTCGTACGGATTCCCGGCATATCGACTGCCGAAAGATGGGTGCCTGTTGGACGTTGGCCGTCGGCGTCAATCCGCACCCCCTACGCCGCCGGGGCTTCATCTTAAAAACATATTTACAAAAGAAACCTGATCCGATATATGATAACAGCTTTGGTATCTGTCAACCTACCGTTATATATTCCAAACAGATCATAATTCAAAGGGGTTCGTATGGGAAAGAACAGTTTGATCAAATCGACTTCAAAAAAGACCGCCGACGAGGAAGAAAAGAAAAAAACACCGAAAAAGGCGGCCGCCACTAAGAAAAAAGCCGCAAAAGCGAAGACAACAACAGCCAAGAAGACAACCAAAGCCAAAAAGGCCAGCACGTCCAAGGCTGCGCCGAAAGCGAAAAAGACCACCAAGACAAAAGCCGCGCCCAAAACGAAAAAGGCCGCCGTGAAAAAAGCAGCCCCGAAGAAAGCGGCCCCGAAAACCAAAAAGGCAGCTGCCCCCAAGGCCAAAAAGGCGGTGAAAAAAACCACGAAAGCCAAGCCGAAAAAGGCGGCACCCAAGAAAAAACCGGTGACCTTAAAAGAGCTGATTTTCAAAAAGTTCGACGTCGAGACACCGGATAAACTGTTCCAACCAAGCCTGCCGACCGGACCAACAGTCGTGACGGCCCCGCCCTATTTTGATGCGACCAGTGAAGCCGAACTGAAAAAACTAAGAGGCATTCAATTCCGAAAATACAGCGCGGCGGATTTGAAAGCCGCTTCCCAAAAAGCCGACGTCGACAAAGCGGCGGCCGAAAAAGCGGCTGCTGAAAAAGCCGCTGCGGAGAAAGCTGCCGCTGAAAAGGTCGAAGCCGAACCGGAGGTGGCCGTCTCCTATGATCAGCCACCGCTGACAGCCGAACCGGCCGACCCCATGACGAAAATGTTCAAATACGGTATTGCCGGATTTGCTGCCATCATCCTTCTACTCATCGGTTCGAGCATGATGAACACCGGAAATTTCTATTTGAAGGCGGTCAACGGGAGTCTGGAAATCTGGCAGGGACGGTTTGCCCCCATGGGCAAAGATCGCCTTATCGTACTTACCGGCATGGAGGCACCCGCCCCCGTAAAAGAGGTATACACCAAGAATGAAGTGTATCCACTGGTGTTCAATTTCTACGTTGGAAAAGCCGATGAGCTGCTCACCATGCAGGGAATGCCGGATTATGAAGGGATTCGCACCTATTTGAAAAAAGCTCTCAAATACGCTTCGACGCCGGAGCTACGCTCCGCTGCCTATGCCCGACTGGACAGCATCGAGTTTATGACGCTGATGATCAAAACCAATGTGGCAGTCCAGAAAAAAACGACCGACAGCCTGGAAGAAGCCTTGGGTTACCTTAAAGAGACACGAGCGCTCGAACTCGACCCGGAACAGGTGGCGTTGGTAAAGAGCAAAACCGAATCGATTGAAAAAATGATCGATGAACTGAAAGCCCAAGAAGCCGCCGAAGCAGAAGCTGAAGCAGCCGCCGGCAAATAACTGGCTCACAGTAACACCGCATTCTCGGAGCGAATGGCCAAAACGCCGGCCATTCGCTCTTTTTGTCCATCCGCTTCCCCAGCGAGGGGCAACCCCATTGAAAGCCACTGCTAATCCGGGCATTGGAAGGAATTGATCCATGATCACACGACGGCTGCTCATCATTGCCCCAACGGTGATCATCCTGATTCTTCTTCAGTCCTATTTCTGGGTGCCGACATTCGAACAACAAACCCGGGGCAATCCCAACCGGCTGGTGGAGTTCATTACCGCATCCGCCGGCGATGCCAGCATTCTAAATCCCATCCTCTCGGCGGATACCGCGAGCAGTCAAATTGAATCTCAGGTATTCGATTCCCTCATCGATCGGGACGAGGAACTCCGCTTCCGGGGCCGGCTGGCGCTGTCTTGGGAGGTCTACGAAGAAGCCTTCTTCTATGTTAACCGGACAGCCCGGATACCGGGCCTGGTTGCCACGGACGCAGAATCCGTGCTCGGATTAATCCGGTCCGCTAAAAACAAGTCCGACCAGTGGCCGCAAGCGGTTGCCGATTCCCTTCAAAACATACGGGCCCTTACGATCCTGCCGGCCCGATCGTTCACGAAAACCCACACCTTCAAGGGGCCAAAAGGGAAACAGGAAATCGAGGTTCAGATCTCGGCACCGGCCCGGATTCAGCTCACGTTGAAGCAGGTGGATCAGAACCTCTTCGAAAACCTTGAACCGCTGCTGGGCAACGATTATTTTGCATCCTTTCCGAGCCACACTTTTATGACAACGGATGCGGACTTGAAGCCGGATCAATTTTCAACACTGGCCGGGTCCATGGTGCCGGCCGTCGAACACAACCCGATTATTGTCTTTCACCTGAGGCCGGGCGTCCGATTCCATGACGGACACATCTTCGACGCAGAGGATGTGAAATTCACCTATGAAGCGATCATGAATCCCAAAAACCTCTCTCCTCGCGTTGCGGACTATGAGCCGGTGAAAACCGTGGAGGCCATCGATCCGTTGACCGTCAAGATCGTCTATAAACGCCTCCACTCGCCTGCCATGGGCTCGTGGGGAATGGGGATTCTTCCGGAACACCTGCTCAACACAGCGGCGCTCCGTGAGGAGGCCAAACGGCTCGGTAAGGACCCGGAGACCTTCACACTGCGCCAAAGCCGATTTGGACGCAATCCCGTTGGATGTGGACCGTTCAAGTTTGTGGCCTGGAAGTCGGATCAGTATATCCGTCTGACCCGGTTCAACGACTATTGGGAAGGTCCGCCCAATTATACCCAATACATCGTCAGGATTCTACCGGATGCGCTGACCCAGGAGATGGAGTTCTACGCAGGTACCATCGACAATTATCAGGTTTTGCCACACCAGGTTACGCGTCTTTCAGGCGATCCTCGATTCCAGGATTTTTCCGGGATCTCATTCGGATACACATACATCGGCTATAACATGCGCCGACAGCCCTTTGATGATCCGCGGGTTCGCAAAGCGTTGGGGATGGCCATCGATGTCAACAAAATAATCCGGTTTGTCCTTCACGGACAAGGAGAGAAGATTACCGGCCCCTTTGTGAAGCAGACCGACTTTTACAACCACGATATCAAGCCACTGCCATACGATCCGGAAGGGGCATTAAACCTCCTTGCATCCGCAGGCTGGCGTCGCAATGCGTCGGGTTGGCTGGAGAAAAACGGCCAGCGATTAAGATTTACGCTCATTACGAACAGTGGCAATCCACTCAGGCAGGCAATCCTTGCCGTGGCCCAGGATGCCTGGAAGAAAATCGGCGTCGATGTCCGCACCGATCTTCTGGAGTGGTCGGTATTTATCCAGGAACGGGTCAACAAACTCGATTTCGACGCATTGATTCTCGGCTGGCAAATGGGGATCGACCCTGACCTGTTCCAGATCTGGCATTCCAGTCAAACGGGGCCCTATCAGCTCAATTTCGTTGGATTTGAAAACAAGGAGGCCGATGACCTCATCATTCGAATCCGGCAGGAATACGATCATGGGAAACAGATCGTGTACTGCCACCGGCTGCATCGCATTATCGCAGAAGCACAGCCCTACAACTTTCTCTACGTCCGGAAGTGGACAGCGGTGCTGGACAAGCGTATTGTCATCAAGGAACAGGGACCGGACGGCAACCCGGTCTACCGGAAAATCACGGCGACCAAAACCGGCAATTACGCCTTTGATTTCAACAAATGGATCAAGCGTCCCAGTGCCCCGGTATTTTCCCACGATAGCTAATACCGGACATGTTATAAAATCGTTTCCGAAAATGATTTAATTTGTTTTCTTCGTGTTCTTCGTGTCTTTGGTGGTGTATCGTTTGGACTTTGGGAACAAGGAAAATCTGATATGATTTCCTTTATCGGCCGCAGTGCCGTACAGAAAATCGTGACGCTCTTTTTCGTGTCCATCGTTTCGTTTCTCATCATCCATCTGGCACCGGGGAAACCCAGCCAGGTGGATCCGATGAACCCCAAATTCACGCCGGAAATGGTGGAACGGTTCCGCGCGGAATTCCACCTCGACAAACCGCTCTACCTTCAATACTTGTTCTTCTACCGGGATCTGTTTACCGGCCGAACGGTGTCCTGGAAAGACAATCAGTCTGTTCTGTTAAAAATCTGGGAACGTTTTCTGAACAGTCTTCCACTGTTTATCGTGGGCACCATTCTGACCTGGACCCTGTCGTTTCCGGTGGGCATCCGATCGGCCCTCCAACGCGGGGGCAAGTTTGACAAAAGTTCCACATTTATCGCCTATTTACTGATCTCTATTCCGGGATTCTTCTTCGCCTATATTTTAATCTATTCGGTGGTCACCCAGTTTCAGGTGCCGGTGATCGGAATGGAGACCTTCGGCATCGGCAACACCTCCCCGGTGACCCGATTCATGGACCGGATCTGGCATTTGCTGCTTCCGTCACTGCTGGGCGCCACAGGCGGCATCGCGGTATTATCCCGTTATGTTCGCAGCCAGATGCTGGAAGTGGAAGGTCAGGACTATGTGCGTACGGCCCGGGCCAAGGGGTTGCCCCCGGATCAGGTCCATTACAAGCATGCTCTGCGCAATGCCCTGCTGCCCTTCGTGACCATGTTCGGACTGATCCTTCCGGGGTTGATCGGGGGATCGGTGATCATCGAATCCATATTTTCTTGGCCCGGAATGGGTCGCATGGCCTTTGAGGCGATTCTGGCGAGGGACTATCCGGTCATCCTGACGGTGAATTTCATCTCCGCCGTGCTCGTACTCATCGGAACCTTTATTTCAGATGTGCTTTATCTGGTGGTCGACCCGAGGATCAGGTTATGAGCGACACCTCGCGTGACATAACGGCATCTTCCGATGCCATGATAGAGGCCCCATCGGGACAGATCCGATCGCGTTTCGCGGAGTTTTGGGGGTTGTTTCGCAGAAACAGCCTCGCCGTCAGCGGTCTTGCCATTTTTACCGCGTTCTTCTTGACCGCCGTCGCCGGACTTCTGGTGACTTCCGGGACCCAGCCCCTGCTGGACCCGGCACAGGTGAGACTCCAGGAAAAGCTCCGCCCCCCTCTGTCTCAGCCCAACCTGGAAACCCTGCGGTCCGAGGAGATACCGACTCTGGGCGTCTACCTCTTCGGCACCGACAATCTGGGCAGGGATGTCTTTGCCCGGATGCTCCAGGGCGCATGGGTGTCCTTGACCGTCGGGTTTGTCGCGGTCGGCATCTCGGTCATCATCGGTATTCTCCTGGGCGGTATTGCCGGCTATTTTGGTGAAGTGCCCATCCGGGTAGATCATATGATTCCGGCCTTTTTGTTTCCAATGGGTCTGATCGCCGCGGTTGCCGGAGAAAAAGCAGTTTCCATGTTTCTGATCGGGCTTGGGGCCGGAGTGGTAATATTGAGTGTGGCCGCAAATAGAAAATCGTTCAGCAACAGACGTCCTGCCCTGTTTAGCCTGCTGCGCGCCCCACTGTTGACCGTAGATGCCCTGATCATGCGGCTGGTCGATATTATGCTGTGCTTTCCGAGTTTTTTTCTCATTCTGACGGTTGTTGCGCTGCTACCGGCCAGTTTGTACAATATCATGATTGTCATCGGCTTGACCAGTTGGATGGGAACCACACGTTTCGTCCGTGCTGAATTTCTCTCCCTCCGGGAACAGGATTTTGTGGTTGCCGCAAGAGCCCTGGGAGTGAATACCTACCGGATTATTTTCAGACATATGATGCCGAATGCCATTGCGCCGGTGCTGGTGTCGTCAACCATCGGGATCGCAACGGCGATCCTAACCGAAGCCGGGCTGAGTTTTCTGGGATTCGGGGTTCCGCCGCCCCATGCCACCTGGGGCAATATCCTGTCCGGCGGAAAGGATTTTATCTTTGACGCGCCTTGGCTGACCTTTGTTCCGGGGATCGCCATCCTTATCGTCGTGCTATCGTTTAATCTCTTTGGCGAAGGGTTGCGGGATGCGTTGAATCCAAAGTTAAGGGAACGGCATTGATGCCTGTCGAAAAGGAGCGGGCTCAAGCGGTCGATAGAGTATTCGTCTCCGGAGATGCCAGCAACATCGGGCAACGGAGTTTTGGAGTACTGGAGTACTGGATTGTTCTACGGCGGGCATTTTCTTCCAGCACTCCGACACTCCATCACTCCAGGTACCCGTTCTAAAAACTCGCAAGTCCAACTGATCGATACTCATGGATAACGACATATTACTTTCCGTTTCCGATCTCCACGTCCACTTCCGCAGCGATGATGAGTTGGCCAAAGCTGTGGACGGGATCAGTTTTGATGTGGGACGTCGGGAGACGGTTTGCATTGTCGGTGAATCCGGCTGCGGGAAAACCGTGACGGCGTTGAGCATCCTGGGCCTGATACCGGTTCCTCCCGGTATCATGGCCGGCGGTAGTATTCATTTTGACGGCATCGATCTTTCGAAACTGGGAGACGATGACTTACGGGTGATTCGGGGCAAGCGCATCGGTATGGTGTTCCAGGAACCCCTCACATCGTTGAACCCGGTATTCACTATCGGCGACCAGATCGGCGAAGCCATTCTGGCCCATGAACAGGTGCCTCCGGACGAGCTGCATCATCGCTGCGTACAACTGCTGAAAGACGTGGGCATTCCATCCGCGGAAACCCGCCTGAAAGACTACCCGCATCAGCTGAGCGGCGGACAGCGTCAGCGGGTCATGATCGCCATGGCCCTTTCCTGCCACCCGGATCTGGTCATCGCCGACGAACCGACCACGGCTCTGGATGTCACGGTCCAAGCACAGATTCTCAATCTGTTCAAAGAACTGCAGAAAACGCGGGATATGGCCGTTCTCTACATCACCCACGATCTTGGCGTGGTCGCCAATGTGGCCGAACGGGTCTACATTATGTATGCCGGTATCGGAGTGGAGTCCGGGCGAACGCCTCAAATTTTTCAAACACCCCGGCACCCATACACACAAGGCCTTCTGGCATCATTGCCGGCACGCTCCAAACGTGGACAACGGTTGAGCAGCATCCCCGGCAGCGTTCCGAATCCGGCGCGAAAGCCGCCGGGATGCCCGTTCCATCCCCGATGCCGTCACGCGGTGGACACCTGTCGGACGCGTTTCCCCGAGCTGTGCGACTACGGCGAAGGACATCTGACGCGCTGCCCGGTCCTATATGAGCGCTGGAAGCGCGAAGCATAACAAAACGGGCCTATAAACAAAAATAAGGAATGCGCCAATCTTACCCCCTCCCTCTGGCTCCCTCCCACCAGGGGAGGGAGAAAATATAGTCCTCCCCCTTGATGGGGGAGGCGCGGTGGGGGTGAAAGAATTGATGAATACCGTAGCCTTAGTTTTGTTTATAGGTCCGTAAAAAAACGGACTTATGATGTGATCATGACAGCAGAAGACATCAAAAACGGCCAGATCCTTCAGGTCAACGGCTTGAAGAAATACTTTCCCATCCGCCGGGGTTTCTTTCAGAAGACAACCGGATGGGTGAAAGCCGTAGACAAGGTCGATATGACCATAAATACGGGGAAGACCCTTGGTCTGGTGGGTGAAAGCGGTTGCGGGAAATCGACTGTGGCCCGGCTTCTGTTGCGGCTCATCGATCCGGATGAGGGTGTCATCCGGTTCAACGGACAGGACATCAGTCAACTTTCCGAAAAGGAAATGAAACCTCTTCGGAATCAAATTCAGATCGTCTTCCAGGATCCCTATGGATCTTTGAATCCACGGATGACGGTGGGGCAAACCATCGGGGAAGGATTGCGAACACTGGGATTGAACCAACACGGCCGATTTCAGAACCGGATCGGAGAATTGCTGGAAATGGTCGGTCTCTCACCGGAATTTGCCGGCAGATATCCCCATGAATTCAGCGGAGGCCAACGTCAACGGGTCGGAATTGCCCGTGCCCTCAGTGTAGAGCCATCCCTGATTATCTGCGATGAACCGGTATCGGCACTGGATGTGTCAATCCAGGCCCAGATCATCAACCTGCTGAAAGATCTGCAAGACCGTCTCAACTTAAGCTATCTGTTTATCTCCCACGATCTGAATGTCGTGGGGTATCTGTGCGACCGAGTGGCGGTCATGTACAAGGGACGCATCGTCGAAGAAGCCCCATCCACGGTTCTCTTCGACGAACCAAGGCATCCCTATACCCACACGCTGTTGTCTGCTATTCCCGATCCACGGCCCGATGCGTCCGGCCTTCTGAACATCCCGAACAACTGGGAGGACATTGGCCTGGAGCCACCCGATGGATGCGGCTTCTCCGCTATCTGCCCGGACCGGACCGATGCTTGCCGGAACGCCGACGATCAGTGGGTCCAGGTGGGTGAGGGCCACTACGTCCGCTGCTGGAAAGCATCATGAGCAAATTCTTCCGATAGACAAACGCATTGGAACATAAAACGGATTTGCTATCACTTATATCAAAATAGATGGGCAGGACAGAATTCGCGATATTTGGTATTAGGTACTCGGTATTTGGAAGAGATAAAGCTGATTCGTTCCTCGAGAGTCGTTCCTTTACCGAATACCCAATATCAAATACCAAATACCAAATGCCAAATGATATAACGCTGTCGCAATAACCGCCACCTTTATTGCATACTTAGATCTAACAGGATCGGAGCACCATGATGTTTGATACGAGTAACTGCACACCGAAATCCGAGATCGACCGCCGCATCGCCGAATTCCAGCGAAGGCTTGAAGGTGCTGAGACGGAGGCCGCACTAATCCTTCAGAATGTGGATCTCTTTTACTTTTCCGGGACCCTTCAACAGAGTTACTTATACATCCCGGTCAGCGGCGATCCGTTGCTGATGGTTCGGAAAGACACACGCCGCGCTCGAGCCGAATCGCCCATTTCTCTTCAGGTGCCGATACGCAGTCCCCGGCAAATCCCGGAGATTCTCACCCAGCAGGGTTGCCCGACCCCCGGGTCATTAGGACTGGAGTTGGATGTATTGCCCACAAACATCTATTTCGGACTGAGAGAGGTATTCGTTGACGCCGAGATCAAAGATGTGTCCCTGGCCATCCGGGGCCAGAGGGCAATCAAGTCCGATTATGAACTGGCCATCATCCGGGAGACGGCAAAGTTGGCGGACCAGGTATCGAGCCGTGTTCCCGACATTCTCACGAAAGGGATGACCGAGATCGAAATGGCCGGGAAGCTTGAAGCTGAAGCACGCAAACTCGGACACCAGGGGATCGTCCGGATGCGGCTTTGGGGAGGTGAGCTGTTCTACGGCCATCTTATGGCCGGATCTGCTGCGGCTGTTCCCAGCTACCTGGCCTCTCCCACCGGAGGCGCTGCCTTGGGCCCGGCAGTCGCCCAGGGTTCCAGTTTTCGGCGAATCGAAGAAGGCGAGCCGGTGCTCGTCGATTATGTGTTCTCACACAAGGGGTACATCGTCGATCATGCCAGGATTTTCGCTGTCGGAGGACTTCCGGATGATCTGTTGGCGGCTCATGAAACCATGCTCGACCTGCAGGAGCTGCTGAAGAAAGAAATTCGACCCGGAATTTCCCCGGGAAGTATTTACCAAACTGCTCTCACGTGGACCGAAGAAAAGGGATACGGAGAGTACTTCATGGGACATGGCAAAGAGCGCATCCGATTTGTCGGCCACGGTGTGGGCCTTGAACTGGATGAATGGCCCATCCTGGCCCAGGGACAGAATAACCCCGTCCAGGAGAATATGATTATTGCCCTGGAACCCAAACTTATCTTCCCGGGACGCGGAGTGGTCGGCATCGAGAACACCCATCGTGTGACCCCCTCGGGGCTGGAGCAGCTCACCCGATTTTCCGAATCGATCACTATCGTGTAACGTCATCCACGGGCCCCGACGTGCACCCGGATCGGTCCAGCCCGAACATTGCATGAAACTCTCCATTTGGTGCAATATCCGGGCAAGCGGGCCACGCCTTGACACCTACCCCAATCTTTCCTATACTCTTAGAATCACGTAGGATTTTTGCCTTGAACCTCTTCTATTAGAGGCCGGATACCGAACATGACTCCCCTGAGTGAGAAGGAAAAACTGGATACATTGACTCGACTCGGAATCGAGTTGAACACCATCAATGATCTGGATATTCTTTTAGAGAAAGTGCTGACCCAGGCGAGACAGTTCGTCAATGCCGATGCCGGATCCATCTACATCCGGGACGTCGACCGCCTCAACTTCACCTATACCCAGAACGACACGCTTCAGAAACGCCTGCCGGAGGGAACAAAGCTGGTATACTCCCTTTTCTCGATTCCCATCGACGAGAAAAGCCTGGCCGGGTATGTCGCCACCACCGGCGAAGCCCTGAACATCCAGGACGTCTACGCTATCGATTCAACGCGCCCCTATGGATTCAGCCAGGCCTTTGATGAAAAAACCGGATACAAAACGAAATCGGCATTAACAATCCCTTTACAGAATGCCAGTGGCCACATTCTCGGCATCTTACAGATTATCAATGCCCAGGACGCTGCCGACCATGCGGTGAGTTTTTCCCCGGATGACGAGAAGATGATGTTTCACTTTGCCAGCATCGCGGCGGTGGCCCTTGAGCGGGCTCAGATGACGCGGCAAATCATCCTTCGCATGATCCGAATGGCGGAACTGAGAGACCCGAAGGAAACCGGAGCGCACGTTAACCGTGTCGCGGGATACTCCCTCGAACTCTATGATGGCTGGGCGTTGCGATACAATGTGCCCAAAAAAGAAATTGAAAAAACTCGGGACATCCTCCGCATGGCAGCAATGCTGCATGATGTGGGCAAAGTCGCCATCTCGGATATTATTCTCAAGAAACCGGACCGACTCGCCAATGGTGAATTCGAATTCATGAAACAACACACCATCCTTGGCGCCCGATTGTTTCTCGACCGGCAATCGGACTTTGACATGGCGGCCCAGGAGGTGGCCCTCAATCACCACGAGCGCTGGGATGGAAATGGTTATCCGGGCCATGTGGACATTGAAACGGGTCTGCCCATCAAGGGATTCGAAAAATCCGATGGTTCGGCCCGGGGAAAGATTGGAGAAGAAATCCCGTTGTTCGGCCGCATCGTCTCCTTGGCAGATGTCTATGATGCGCTTTCATCACGCCGCATTTACAAAGAAGCATGGGAAGAAGAAGATGTGCTGGAGGCCATTGAAGAAGGAGCAGGAACCCAGTTCGACCCGGAGCTCGTAGAAATTCTCCTGGCGCGAAAGGATGTCATCCGCAGCGTACAGGCCCGGTACTTGGATTCGAATTAGCCGGTTGGCCCGTTAGCCCGTCTGCCGGTTAGCCCGTCTGCCCGTTAATCGGTTGGCCGTTAGCCTGTTAGCCCGTCTGCCCGTTAGCCTGTTGGCCCGTTTGCCCGCGTGCCGGGTCGTAGCTCCGGTGGAGCGAAGCCCGGTTAGCCGGTTGGCCGGTTTAGCACGCTTCTCGTGCGTGAGTCATTCGCTACCTATCGGTAGCGTCATTCAGTCATTAGTTCCGCTTCGCGGAACGTCATTTATTGCCAACTTCGAGCTTTCAGCTTCTAACTTTCAGCTTTCAGCTGTTTCACCTTTCAGCTTTCAGCTTTAAACTTTCAGCTGTTTCATCTTTCAGCTTTGGACTCATTTGCCATCCAGAATCAACCAAGGCCTATGCCTTAAACATATTGGAGTAGCGGAGTACTGGAGTACTGGAGTACTGAACATTCACCAGTTCCTTTGACTTTCATCACTCCATCATTCCATCACTCCAATTCTCCAGATCTCCTGCTATGATCCATCCCTGGAATGTGTCTCCCAAAGAAGGCATCGCTATCCAGAAACGCTTGGCTGAACGTATCGTACGGGAATCGTCGTTTCGGTCGCCATCGACCATCGCCGGCGTCGATGTCGCCTACGGCGGGGGAATTGGCCGAGCGGCTGCGGTTCTTCTCAATTACCCCGACCTGTGCGTGATCGATCAAGTGGTGGCCCGGAGGCCTCTGACGTTTCCCTACGTCCCCGGACTGCTCAGTTTCCGTGAAGGTCCCGTGGTGATGGAAGCACTGGCCTTATTGCCGAAGCCGCCGGATCTTTTAATGTTCGACGGCCAGGGAATTGCTCATCCGCGTCGGTTGGGAATCGCCAGCCACATCGGATTGCTGGTGGATCGACCCAGCATCGGGTGTGCCAAAACACGACTGGTCGGTTCCTATGAGGAACCGGGACGTGAGAGAGGGAGCATGTCTTTACTGCATGAGGGAGAAGAGGTTATCGGAGCCGTCCTGAGGACCCGATCCGATGTTAAGCCGGTGTTTGTGTCCTCCGGTCACCGGATTGGGCTGCAGGATGCGGTACAGATCGTTCTGGACTGCGGCAGGGGATTTCGGCTGCCGGAGCCGGTACGATTGGCGGATAAGCTATCGAAAAAAGGTTAGCCGGTTGGCCCGTCTGCCCGTGGGCCCGTCTGCCCGTGGGCCCGTTGGCCGTTGGCCCGTTTGCCCGTTGGCCCGTCTGCCCGTGGGCCCGTTTGCCCATGTGCCAAGTTGCCTTCGGCACGTGTCATTTATCACCATAAGGCAACTTCATTGAGTCATTTGTCCCGCTTCGCGGTACGTCATTTATTGTCTTGCTTTCAGCTTTCAGCTTTAGTCTTTTAGCTTTTTTCTCTTTCAGCTTTGAGCTTTCAGCTATCCCGTATCCAGAAACAAAAAACCCATGGAGACCCGGAACGAGAATCTCCATGGGTTGAATGGTTTTCGCTGGAGCGGTCTATCGTTTCGAGAACTGGAACCGTGCCCGGGCGCCGCGCTGCCCGTACTTCTTCCGTTCCTTAACCCGTGGATCCCGTCTGACGAACCCGGCCCGTTTCAGGGGCTGTCTCAAGTCTGGATTGGCAAGAATCAAGGCTTTGGTGATGCCATGCCGGATAGCGCCTGCCTGGCCGGTGATGCCGCCGCCAATAACCCGGATTTTGACATCAAAGTCGCTGCGGGTATTGGTCAAGGTCAGCGGCTGGGTCAATGTCGCCTTTGCCGAATCGATCTTGAAGTACTCATCGATCGGTTTGTTATTGATGACGATGGTGCCGTTTCCCGGTGTAATCCACGTTCGGGCGATAGCTGATTTCCGTTTTCCGGTTGCGTAATAGCTGTTTTTCGTATCCATTAGTTCCCCGATTGATTGGTAATCTTAGAATTCGAGTGCTTCGGGTTGCTGGGCGGCGTGGGGATGTTCCGGCCCGGAATACACTTTCAATTTCTTGAACAGTTTTCGGCCGAGACGATTCTTCGGCAGCATCCCCTTCACGGCGAACCGGATTAAATCTTCCGGCCGCTTTTCCTTCAATTTTTTTGCCGTAATGCTCTTGAGACCGCCAATGTACCCGCTGTGCCGATGGTACGATTTTTGATCCCACTTCCTTCCGGTCAAGGTGACTTTGTCGGCGTTGACCACAATCACCCAGTCTCCGGTATCCGCGTGGGGCGTAAACATGGGGTTGTGTTTTCCTCGCAGCCGACTGGCAATTTGTGTGGCGAGTCTGCCCAGAACCGCCCCTTCGGCATCGACAACATACCATTTTTCCGAATTGTCTGAGCGCTTTGCGCTGTATGTGTAATTTTTCACGTCTGTCCTCTTCTATGGTGTACGGTAGAACTCGGCACTATTAATTATTTTTTGGGGGCGTGTCAAGAAAAAAACAAAAATTGACTCGAGGTTTCCGGGCCTTTATATATCGGCGTATGTCTGCGACAAATTTGGAAATAGAAGTCAAATTTTTCATCACGGACGAATCCGCCATCCGCCGTCGGTTGCTGGCCCTTGGAGCCGTTTCCCAGGGTCGCTTTTTCGAGAGAAATATCCGATTCGAAGACGCCGAAAAAACGCTCTACCGTCAACGCAGCTTACTTCGACTGCGCCAGGATGCCAAGTGTACGCTGACCTATAAATCAACCCCTTCCGAAGAGAGTCCGGAGTTTAAGATCTTCCGGGAACTTGAGGTCGAGGTGGATGACTTCGACAAAATGGCCGGAATACTCTCCGAACTGGGATACCATCAGGAGCAGGTATATGAAAAATGGCGGGAAACGTTCCGGCTCGAAAACACGTTGTTCTGCCTCGACACCTTGCCCTATGGCGATTTTCTCGAAATCGAAGGCGACGGTGAAGATATTCGCCAATTTGCTGACCGTCTGGGCTTCAACTGGTCGTGTCGAATTCTGAAAAACTACCTCCGGATATTCGAACTCCTAAGGGATCGGCTCGGTTTGTCCTTTTCCGATGTGACATTCCAAAACTTCAAGACAGTGCCGGTAGACCCGGCCGGACATCTGGATTTGCTAGTTGCCGGGAATCCGCAGAATCCCGAGGGCAGCGCCCCATGAACACTGGAGCCACCCCCCCCGCACCCGAATCTGCCTCAAGACGACTTCGGGTGATCACGATGAACCTGCGCGCTTTGGACTGGCCGACGATGGGCCCAACTGCTGGGAGTGCCGGAGGCAAAGCGTTCGTTCTCTGTTTGATCAACGGAGTCCGGATTTTATCGGATTCCAGGAAGCCAATGATTTCCAGATTGACTTTCTGAAATCCATCTTTCCGGATTACGGAATGATCGGCCAGCGCAAACCGGCCCCGCCCTTTTGGCAGAACAACGTGATATTTTATCGGTCCGACTGGGTCTGCGACAGGCACCGACATTTCTTTCTGAGCCCCACACCGTTGATTCCCAGCCGCTCTCCCGAGAGTCGGTGGCCGAGACAATGCACCATGGGAATGTTTGAATCCGATGGGGTTCGGTTGATCTGTGTCAATACCCATCTGGACTTTGATGCGACGGTCCAGATCGAGAGTGCCCATCTGATCCTCAGGCACCTTTCGTCGTTGTTTCCGCCGGATGTGCCGGCACTTCTCGTCGGAGATTTTAATGCCGGTCCGGAATCTCCCGTCTATAGTGTCTTCACCGGAAACCTCCAGGCAGGACCGCCCGGAAAAGAATGCGCCTTTGAAAGCGCCTTTGCGCCTGCCTATCCGGGCACCTATCACGGCTTTACCGGAGTGCCCGACGGCCGGCATATCGACTGGATTATGTACCGGGGGAATCTGAAAGTCACATCGGCCGATGCCATTTCAGATCGGTGGGAGAACATCTACCCGTCCGACCATTTCCCGCTCCAGGCGGAGTTTCTCTTCGGCTCCGGAAGGTGACGCAGGCGCTGACGATCCACCGTTCAGCATCAGCCGCTGAAATCGACTTGCTTTACCGTACTGGCGCCCTTGCCGTCCGCCGACACCTGTTTGGTGCAGACGACTTCGGCGTTGAGCACACCACCGGCTTCGACCACAAGGTCGTGACAGACGACCCGGCCGGAGCAGTTGCCCGTTGACAGTACAATCAATTCTTTCTCGGCGTTGATGACCCCTTCAAACGAACCGCCGATGGTCACCGACTTCGCCCGGGCTTCGGCGCACATGGCCCCCTCTTCGGCAATGATGACGGTCTCCCCTTCCAGGGTACCTTTCACAACACCTTTGATGATCAGCTTGCCGGTACAGGTAATGTTGCCGTCAACGGTCAGTCCCTGATCAACAATTGAAATGTTCTCAGCTTTTTTCCCCATGTTTCTTCTCCAAGGATATTTTTTCTTTGTCGACCATGCCGTCTTCGGACACCACCATTCCGAACGATTGGCCGAGAATTAACGGAATCGTGCCGATGGTTATTTGTCCCCGCATGATGGTGATCCGGTATTGTTGGCCGTAACCGGCGTAAGCGTCGTCGGACCCGGTGAGCTGAAACGGCTCATTGACAGAAATCGATTGCCGGACCCGCCCGGGACCGCTGACAAACGCCGTTACCCTAAAATTGTCTTTCAGGTTGGTGTAGATGTCCAGCATCCGGATCGGCCGGTCGGGGTTGACCATCGTCTGGTCCCTCGGGGTGACACATAACTTGGGGCCGCTGCCCTGCCCCAATATCACATATCGCAACTTGGGAGCCGCCAGTTGGACGAATAGTTTCCCGACGACCTTCTTTTCCCTGCTGACAACCACCGGATAGATGTTTCCCTGTTTATGAAGTGAGTATCGCGGCCACAGGTCCCGGCCGGTATCGATTTCGTAGCCGCGGTCCTCCCCCGTGTTGGTGACCCGACTCCCCACAAACCCTTTGAAGTTCACCACGAGATCCCGGGAATCGGCAACCGACGCAATGACGTCCACGAGCTCGAACAGGTCTCCCTTAACCAGCGGTACATAAGCATTGCCGGGATAAAGATGCGCCTGGCCGTTGATTTTCACCCGGAAGACTAAAAATGGAGGGCGGATCTCCGGTGGCCTTGAAGAAGCCACTGCCGGTACACTGGCGGTCCGGTGGCGGTCCACCTCCAGATGGATCGTCCCAAAGTCGATGTAATCTTTCCGAACCACGATCCGGGTCGGGTCATACACCCGGGTTTTTTTTCGGAAGTCGTTCATGGTGCCAACGCCGAGAATATCCGCACTGAGCCCCCGCTCGTAATTTGCCTCTACGTGGGAGATGGTCACGGTATCCCCGGGACGGATGATGAGAGATTGGCCGTTTTTAATGGCCATCGGCAGTGCGTCGTTCACCGACAGTACCATGTAACGCATGACCGGTGGTTCCAGGTGGAGTCCGGGTGTCTCGGGCACAATATCAAGCCGCTTCATGAAGGCGTTGATGGCCAAATTGTGATGATGGACCTTCAGCTCCAGGGGCAGCGATTTACTGGTTTCAATCCCAAACGCCAGTATTCCCATCTTGTAGAGCGCGTAGAAGGTAGCGGACTTCCGCTGCTCCTTGTTCATTGAGTCGGCGTCATGGGTCCGGTGGTTGTTGAAGTGAAAATAGTACCTCGGGTTGTCGATATTCTGGTTGATCTCATCACAAACGGAGCGGGCGAGCAGGCCCAGGTCAAGGCGTTCTCCGGTTTGAGGGTTGGTATAGGTCTCGCTATCGGCAATGATCGATTGACCAAAACGCTTGGGATTTCGAGATGGGGATTCCCACGTGTCTGAATAGAAACCGGAACCGTCATGGAGATTGAGCAGACAATCGCTTTCCTGGATCAAGGTTTTCAGAATCCGTACAATTTTGGCTTCATAGTTGTCCCGCCGGTCTTCCGCAAACTTCCGGTTCATATCCTCGTTGATTTTCCTGCGTTTCAGAACAATGGACCGGAAATTTGCTCGGGGCACAACGATCAGATTGCCCTTGGCAAGGGCCAGATCGGCGTAATGATCTGCGGAAAGAAAACCGCCGGGTTCGTCCCCTTGAATTCCACCGATCAGTAGAAGGGTTTTACCGGGTTTTTTCCCCCAGATCCGGTAAACGTGCAATTCATGATCCGTCCCCTCGTAGTACACTGTATGGGTTCGGTTTTGAGCCCGTACGTCAACCGGTGTCGCTAGGTGCAGTGTCCAAACGGCCAGCGTGACGACCACGGCCCAGCAGATCGGTAGCACGTTTCTTTTGACAAAGCGTTCCGTCATGGTCGGGGTATCCTGTTTGTGGGAATCGTCTAACCCGGATCGCGGGCCGTTATCCCAACTCGTTTCGTTTCGGCTCCGGCTCTTCAGCATTCTCCGGTGTCGATGTTTAGGTATTCTCCGGGGTCTCGACATTCTCCGGTGTAGCGGGTTCTATAGTCTCTGGTGTTTCCGATTCAACGGTCTCCGGTGTCGATGGCTGGACCGTCTCCGATGCCGGCGTTTCCGTGGTATCTGGCGAAGATGTCTGGACAGGTGCGGCTTCAGGGGCCAGAACCGTCTCTACCGCCGGAATCTGGATCGAAAACTCTTTTTCCAGAAGGACGCCTCCGGCGGTATCAAAGACATAGACCGTCAGGCGCGAAAACTGCTCCAATCCTTTGATGTTGCGACGTTCAAACTTCATGGGTTTAAAACGTGAAATGGAAAAATACTGACCCTGGGAGGTCGGCTTCGGCGTTCCGGTATCCAGAGACGCCCAGGGCATGGTCACATACCGCGTCCGAACCCTGGAGTCGTCTTCAGGGAGCCTCAACACGGCGAATGCATGCCCCGATACGTTCTCATTGGCACCATCCGTTTTACGCAGATTAAAGCGGACGATAACCGTATTTGCGTTCGCTTCCGAGCGGAAAACACGAAGCTCCGCAACAGACACCCGGGAAGCGGGTGCCTCAGGCGGAGGCGCCTCCGCGGCGGTCGGCGACGGGGACACGGAAGTCTCCGGTGCGGCCGCTTTCTGGATCGGTTTCACCTCCTCGGTCCTGCCTCTGGCGGGAACGGACTTCGGTTCCTCCGGGGATTTGACCGGTGCTTTGGGAGATTTCGGTGCTGTCGGGGCTTCCTTCACCTTCGTCCGGGTCATCACCATGCGGGCCATCAGCACATCCTTGTCGTAACGCAGGGTGTCCACCTGTTGCCGCAGCCGGTTGACCTCTCCGGCGAGTCGCCTCTTTTCTTTCAGCCCATCCCTATGAAAGACGTACAGGACCGCATTGGCGGCCAAAGATATCATCAGGATTCCGACAAACAGGTAGAACAGACCCTTGAACGGCCGCACCGAACGGGTACGACCGTCATCTCCAACAAAGAGGAGGGTCCATTTTGGCCGTCGCTTGGAAGCTTTGGGTAAAGACCGACCGGTTATTTCTTTTTCCAAATCTCCCGGTAAATCTTCCATTGGTTCTCTTCCCTTTTCAGAATCAATTCCTTGACCCCCACCGCTTTGAAGCGGCTGGATCGATAAGTTTGAATAAAACGGACCGTCCGTCGATTTTTGTCCTTTCGGATGGTCATTTTATCCCGCGTGACACGGATATAGCGGTACTTGCGGTTCAGCTGCTGTTTATAGGCGAGCCAGGCATCCCGATTCGCGCCGCCTTCGGACTTGAAATCTATCGCGTAATAGGACCCATAGGCCTTGATATTCTTGCCGGACCAGGCGCTGAGCCACCCGTCCACCATGCCGACAATCTCCGTTTCCTCGATTACGGAAGGCTTTAGTTTTCGGCCGGCCGCCACCAGCGGATGGTCCTCCTTTTGTACCGCCATTTTGCTTGGCAGCACCTGATGGTCTTCTCCAACAATCCGGAAGCGCCCGTCGCGACGGCCCAGAAACAGTTTGACCGTTCCGGTGTTGGTGGTGCCTCCGGGGCTGGACAGGTGACGGTCCAGCAGAACCGTTACCATGCCATTGTATTGAAAGACAGAAATGTCGTCCGTTTTGATGGAAAACGACATCTGTTTCTGCCGAAATTCTTTTCGGAGACGGTACCAATCCATCCACCAGTGAAGATCCGGGAGATATTCGGCATCGTAGAAGGATAAATAGTCGTGATACGTTCCCGATTCTATCGCCCCGATCCATGCCTCAACGAAATCCAGGATCTCGGTCCGGGTTCGTCGGCCCGGCACGACGGGTTTTTGGGAGATGGTGTCCACGATGATCATCGGGGTGCGGTTCAGCGTGATAAACTGAGCGAGCCGATCAATATCCTTGTTCCGGAGGACAATACAGCCATTGGAGTCTCTCGGCTTTAATGGTTTATTGGTGCCGTGCAGCCATATCGCATTGCCGTTTCTGCCGACCAGGGTATCCATGACATTTGGATAATCAATGGGAAACGCCCGGGTTCCATAAATTGGCGCCAGATCCCGTTTTTTATGCTCTTTGATAAAAAAATAAACCCCTTCGGGGGTTTTCGCATCGCCGGAACGCACCTTGGGCCCCTGATTCTCCCCGGTGGAGCAGGGCATCCGGAATACCTCGGACAGCGTTCCGTCATATTTAAACAGAGAGAGGCGCTGGGGCTCCTTTTCAACGAGAACAACGTATTCCGGAGACTCCGCCGGGCTAAAAAAGATGGACATCTCCACCGGAGGGGTTCGCGAGGGCTCCGGCTGGGTTGCCGCCCGCGCACTCGTCACGACGGACATGCACATGATGGCAATCGCCGCACGCAGGAGCATTGGCCTGGGCATGTCGATTCTCAAGTACACCTCCTCATTATCCGTCTACCGTCTGCATGCCGATCTCAGATATTCGGGCGTTCCGGTGTCTGAACGGGACTTGTCCCGTCCGTGGAAACGGTCGTGGTCGATGGTCACGAATATCGCTTCGTCGACCGCAATCCGCGTCGAAATTAGAGGATCGAATAACCGAAATATGAATTTTTGTCAATGAGTTCCAGCAGTTTTGCATCATTTCGCGACTCGGACCAAAACCGGATCTCCCGTCTTGGAGCCGGTCCTCTCAGCGGCATGGTTCTGATTCACGGCAATTTCCAACATCTCCCGGCTTCCCATGACCGCCATCAGTTGTCCGGGGTCCGCATCGCTGTAACTGTCGGATAGCCCGTGAATCACATGCCTGCCGACAACGATTTCAACATCCGTGATGGATTCTTCCGGTACAAGATCCCTCACCATCTGCCGATCGATATCGGTCACCAGGTTCCCGAAACGGTCAATGTGGATGACACTGCCGTTCAGGTTCCCGGTTTCGTCAACACCGGCCGGCTTCAAAGGCAATCGCACCAGTTCCCGGGGATCCACCAGGGACCCAAGGGAAGCAAAATCAATGCCACAGGCCAAACGGGCCGCTACCGGGGCAAACACGTCCCTGCCGTGGAACGTGCGACTGACCGGCGCCAGCATATGCTGGGGGTTATCCACGCACACGGCCTGTTCGATTCGTGTCTCCTCCAGGATGAGCGTTAGAATCCCATTGTCCGGGGCCAGAAAAATCTGATCCCGGGTCCGGACGGCGACAATGGATCGAGAGCTGCCGACACCGGGGTCGACAACGGCGAGATGGATGGTTTGTGACGGGAAATAGGGATAGGCGGACCGGAGCGTAAACGCCCCGCCACGGACGTCCTGAGGGGCCACATGATGGGAAATATCGACGATCCGGGCATCAGGGCACAGGGAAAGAATCACGCCTTTCATGACGCCCACATATTCATCTTCCAGGCCAAAATCTGTGAGCAAAGAGATAACGGGCATGGGCACGCTGTGTTTGGTTAGATCATGCCGATGAATCATGGCCCTGTTACCTGGCATTTCCCCCCCGTGCTGGGTCCCGGACCGTGCAGGGAACCCCTTGTCCGGGCTAGGTGAACAGTTTATCCTGCCGTCGATAACCGAGATGCTGGTAGGCCGAATCCGACGCCTTTCGTCCGGAAGATGTTCGAATGAGCATCCCCTCTTTCAACAAATAGGGTTCCACGACATCCACCAACGTATCGCTTTCTTCCTGCAGTGTTGCGGCAATGGCTTCGATACCCACCGGACCGCCATTGTAGAAGTCGATGATCGTTTTCAGGTAACGCCGATCCAGCTCGGTCAACCCTCTTTCATCCACGCCTTCCAGTTCCAGGGCAGCCCCGACAGTGGGTTCGGTCACGGTTCCATCACCACGAACCTGCGCATAATCCCGCACCCTTTTCAGAAGCCGGTTGACGATCCTGGGGGTCCTCCGGGATCGTCGCGCCAGTTCAAGAGCCGCGGCCTCATCGATGGTAACGTCGAGCAATTGGGCCGATCGTTTCGTGATCTTCACCAGATCCGTTTCCGAGTAAAAATCGAGGCTCCTGAAAATGCCGAACCGATCCCTTAACGGGGCAGACAGCAAGCCGACACGGGTGGTAGCCCCGATCAACACAAAGCGCTTGAGCCGATACCGATGACTGCGCGCGTGGACCCCCTTGTCGAAAATAAAATCCACGGCATAGTCCTCCATGGCCGGGTACAGAAATTCCTCCACGGTTCGCGGCGTACGGTGGATTTCATCGACAAAAAGGATATCCCCGTCTTCAAGCCGGGTCAGGATCCCAATGAGATCCCCTCCCTTTTCCAGAGCCGGGCCCGACGTGACCGTGAGATTGCCCCCCATCTCGTTTGAAATGATATGCGCCAGGGTTGTTTTCCCCAGTCCCGGCGGCCCATGAAACAGGATGTGCTCCAGGGGCTCCTTTCTGAGTTTGGCGGCTTCAATGGCGATCTTGAGGGCTTCGGTGACTTCAGCCTGCCCCACGTACTCGGCCAACCGTTTCGGTCGGAGCGAGATCATCTCGGGCTCCAGATCCACGGGTTGGGGCGATCCGGCCAAAATGCTCCGGCCCCGGGTCAGTGTGGTGGATGCGTCCTTGGTCATGATGAGATCTCTCCGCGGTAGACCTCGTTAAACAGATCCTCCGGGCTTTGGATGGTGCTGTTTCGCTGGAAGGCCTCGGCAATCATGCGTCGGGCATCGCCTTTTTTATGGCCGAGCTGCTGGACCAGAACATCCAGCACCTGTTCGGTGATATCGTCCACCTGGGGGGGCTCAGGCGAGTCATCTTTTCGGATCAGGGCGAATTTTTCCATTTTCCCCTGAAGGGTGGCGACAATTTTTTGTGCGGTACGATTTCCAATCCCTTTCAACTGCCGGAGTTTGGTGATGTCTGCCGCTTCAATGGCCCGTGCGATATCTCGTATCGGCAATGTCAACGCTTTGATCGCTTTGATGGGTCCAATGGCTTCCACGGAAATAAAACGCTCGAAAAATTCCCGTTCGGCTTCCAGGTTAAATCCGATCAGAACGGGTTTGGGCTGACGCTCGGTCTGCTGAAAATAAATGTACAGGGAAATGCTTTCACCGACGGATGTGCCGGCCAGTGTCTGCATGACATTGGCCGGCAGCAGCACCTCATAGCCGATCTGGTTGGCCAGCAGGAGAATCCGGTCTTCATCTTTTTTGAGGATGTTGCCTTCCAGATATCCGATCATGGGCCATCTTTCCCCTGGGCATGTGCCGTCAGTTGACTGTTGCGATAGAACCCGATCAGGGCCAGGGACAGCGCATCCGACGCATGAAAGGGTCGAATCGGCGCCTCCCGGTTAAGATGATGCCGCACGGCGCGTTCCAACTGGGTCTTGCTCGCCTGACCGCTGCCGGTCAGCACCTGCTTCGCTTCTCGAACAGCCACCTCAGATACCGGCATCCCGGCCTGTTCTCCGGCCAGGATCACCACTCCGCTGGCTTTTGCCAGGGTGATGCCGGACCTGGGATTTTTTTTTAAGGTAAACACCTCCTCGACGACCATGGCATCCGGCGATTCGTCCCGAAGTACCCTCTGAAGCCGACGAAAAATCTGACCCAATCGGACCGCCAGCTCGGCATCCGCATCGGTCTGTATGGTTCCGAAGGAATAGCCGGCCACGTTTCGTCCCATACCCTCTACGATGCCGATGCCGGTGTCGGCCAGTCCGGGATCTATCCCGATAATCTTCACAACCACCTCTTTTACCAGAACAGGCGGAGATGACCTGCTTTTCCGGAGCTGTCTCCGGGCCGCGCCACTAAAGGCCCTTGAGTTTTTTTTGTGCGATCCCGGCTTCCTCGGTCTTGGGGTGCTTGGCGACAAGTTCCCGAAGAATCAGTCGCGCATTTGCCTTATCCCCCAGGTTCGAAAAGGCCATTCCCTGCTTCAGCATGGCAGCAGGCACCTTGTTGCCTTTGGGATATGTTTCGATCACCTTTTGGTACTCGAGAATCGCCTTCTCAAACCATTTTTCACGGTAATAAATCTCGGCGATCCAAAATTGAGCATTATCCGCGCGCTGGGATTTGGGAAAGCGCTTGAGATAATCGGAAAATCCACTGCGGGCGGTTTCCCAATCTCCGGCGTCGAACGCCACTTTGGCATACCGGTAAAGGTCGTCCTCGCCCACCTCCTCCTGAGGTGGCTCTGTCCCTTTCGATGGCGGTTCGCCGGCCTCCTCCAGGTTGAGATAATCCTCGAGGCGGCGAAGACCTTCATCATGCTGCCCCACCGAAACGTCCAGGCGGCCGACCTGGGTAGCGAGCGCTGCCCCGGTTTGAGAGACGGTGTCCTCCTTGGACCGGGCGGCGTACTCTGCCTCCTCCAGCCGTCCCCTGAGGGCGCCTACCTCATTTCGCAACGTGTCGTTTTCTACCCTGAACTCGGCAAGTTGCGTCCTTATTGCCTGTACGTCGGTATCGACGTCGACCTTCCGGTATTCCTGTTCAATCTGGTCAACACGCCGTTCCATATCCTGTTGCTTTTCCTCCAGCCGGAAAAGCCGCTCCTCCAAACCGGCGTATTGATCGTCCGCCACGCAGCCGACCAGCCCCATGGCGGCAATCACGAGAAACAAGGCGGCAACCTTCATGGCATGCGTTCCTCTTGCGGGTCACTATCCGGGGTCAGGGCATCTTTGGCCGGATGCCATGACAGGAATCGGGATAGAGGGAAATATTCACTTGTTTTACCTTAATGAACGACAAGCAAATGCCAGATACTCCTAAAAAAATACCCGCCGGAAACGGCGGGCACAACGGTCCGGGACACAGGCGGGAAGTTTTCCCGCCTGTGTCCCGTTGACTGATTGTTTTAAGGTGAGTTTCGGAAATACCGTCATAGCAATGGAACCGTAGCAGCGGATCCATTCGTCCAACGCTTCACCAATGTGTTGCATGTTCGTTTCCGATCCGCGCCAAGCAATGGTTCAATGCTCGATAAAAGGGTCACTCGGTCTCGGAAACGGCTTAGGTATCTAGTCGATCGGAAACTGACAGTTCCGATTTTTCGCCCAGGCCTCTTCATTGCTGCGCGGATCCAGGGGCCGGTGCTCACCGTAACTGATGGTCGTGATCCGATAGGGAGCAATACCCAGGTCCACCAGAAAGCCCTTGGCGCTGTTGGCTCGGCGATCTCCTAGGGCCAGGTTATACTCATAGGTCCCCCGCTCATCGCAATGTCCCTCGATGGTAAACCGGACGTCGGGGTTGTCTCTGAGAAACTCTGCTTTGCGTTTCAGCACTTCCTGCGCATCGGCAGTCAACGCAGAACTGTCGAACTCAAAGTATATCCGCTCGTTTTCGAACAACATGCGGGCTGCCATGGCTTCCCGCTGGGCGGCCTCTTCTGCAATTTGCTGAGCCTCCATTGCCCGCTGGCGCTCCATATCGTCTTTCGCCGGTTCTTCTTTGACGGCCTCTTCCTGCTGTGTTCCGACGTCCGATTGCACCTGCTGCTTCGCACAGGATACGGTGAACAGTAATCCTGGCAAAACAAGAAACAGGATCACGCCCAACCACAACTTCTGTCGCATGTTTTCCTCCTTTTCCGAAATCCGGACAAGAATTAGTTGTTAACGACCCTCGGTGACCAGGCCGGACCGATCTGTTTGCCCGACAGTTTAAGCAGCCGGCGCTGATCCGTCCCAAAAGCCGTCATCACATGAATCCGGGACACCCCTTCACGGGTAGAACTGAACGTGATCAGGCTGCCATCCGGTGCCCAGGAGGGAGACTCGTTGTTTCCGCTATCCCGGGTCAGTTGAAACAAGCCCTTACCGTCTGCGCCGATCACATATATGTTGATCTGACCGTCTTCCATTCCTGCGTAGGCGATTTTATCCCCTTGTGGCGACCAGCTCGGCTGGGTATTGTACCGCCCCAAGAATGTCAGACGATCAACTTGCCCTGTATCGATGGTTTTAATGTAAATTTGTGGATTTCCGGAACGGTTGGATACAAAAGCAACCTTCCGACCATCCGGGGACCAGGTTGGTGATTCGTCAATTCCCCACTTTTTTGTAATTCTTTTAATAATTTTTGCGTTTCCGGTCAACAAATAAATTTCCGGATCACCTGAAAATGAAAGCGTCGCCGCCAGGGCAAATTGCCCCGGTACCCACGCAGGGGTTGTGTTGATTCCCTCTTTACTCAGCACAATTCCCCGTTTTTCCTTGATGTGCTTGATAAAAAGGTCCGGATTCCCTTTGGCATAGCACGTGTAGGCCAACCATTTACCATCGGATGACCAGGCTGGAGACAGACTGATGGAATTGTGACGGGTCCATTGCTGGATGTTGCTGCCGTCGAAATCGCACAAAAATATCTCCTGATGACCGGTTCCAGTGGATACGAAGGCGATACGGGAGTCGAAGATACCCCAGTCGCCGGTCAGCGCATGGATGACCTCGCTGGCGAACCGCCGCACCATCCGTCGCTCGTCTCCCGCCTGACCCTTGTAAAGCTTGCCGACAAGGAGCTCTTCCTTAAGGGTATCGAAAAGGCGCAGTTCCATCTGAAGGAGTCCGCTTCCCGCTTCATAACGGACTCCGCCGGTGACCAGAAGTTCTGCGCCCACAGCGGTCCAATTGGGGAAATTGATCGCGTCGGTGGTAATCCCCGTCTGACGGGTGTCCGCTAAAAACGCGGCCGGATCGACAATTTCAAAAAAGCTTGTAAATTCGAGGAAATGGCCAAAAGCTCGAGTGGATTCGGTGGCCATCTCTTCCTCCACCGGAAGCTCCCCCAGGGGATTAAATACGGGAATCGCGATAGGCAGTTTTCGAAAAAAGGGATTATTGATATCAATATAGTCGTAATCGGCGCCAAAGGCCGGAGACACCATCATGAGGCAGAGAACCAACCACAGAACAAGATTTAAATGTATTTTCAGTTTGTTATATCGATAGAAACTTTTTAGGGACATTCTGCCTCGCCTTGAAGGAAATTTTAAAACTCGAATATCGAAATCCGAAATCCGAAACAAACCCTAAATTCGAATGTTCTAAACGTTACACCACAGAAAGGAATGAAAATGCCATGGTTTTGAGATTCGAATTTTGGTCATTGGGTTTTGTTTCGAGATTCGTGCTTCGGATTTCGAGTTTATGTTTACGGCCCGTATGAACCGGGCTAAAACTACACAGAATAGAAACCAAATGTGATCCACTTGCCATTTACTTGACCCCTTCCGGCCCAAACCGCAGTCCCACGGTCACATAGGGTAGTGACAGGCTTTCCGGGTGGGGGCCGACCGGATTCGACTTCATGACGGCCCGTTTGGCGGATTCGTCCAGATGCCGGTTGCCGCTGCGTTTGTCGAACCAGATATCGGTGATGGTGCCGTCGGGTAACACATTGAAGGCCAGGTACACCACCAGACCCTCCTGTTCGCCGGCCAGAGAAGCGGAAAATGCCCAGTGTTTTCGCACCCGAGAGGCGATTTCCACCCGATAAATATCCAACAATTCAACAATCTTGCGGTTACCGCCGCGGGATCCGCCGACAATTCCCGGTCGCGGTTCGACCGCTGCAGTGGGTGTTCTGACAGAGGACGGAGGGGGGGCTTCCCCAACTTCCTTTTTTAGTCTCTCAAGGGCTTTTTCCAGCGGATCGGGCCGGGTGTCTTCGATATTCTCCTCGAGGCGATCGATGGCGCTTTGAACCACCTTCGACGATTTGAACGTTTTCTTCTTCAGTGATGTTTTGGGACGCTTTTTTTTGGTGACGGCCGGATCGGTCGCCCGGGGTTTCAGCCCGGTAGGCTGCGGTACGGTCTGAGCTGCTGGATCTCTGGCGGGTTCAGCGGTCACCGGGACGGTGGGGTCGGACAGGGTCACCATCGTCACATTGATGACTTCCGGGAGATAATCGCGTTCAGGCAGGTACCCGGGCGTGAGAATCAGTATCCCGAAGAGCAAAAGATGGCACAGGAACGACAGTGTAAAAAAGCCTGTCCAGGTTCGAAAGTTGGTCCCTGCGCCGTGAAGCAGGTATGCTTCCCGGTAATGCATGGGTCTACCTTTTTGGAGTTTTCGAATTATCCTCCATCAAGGGCGTGGTGACCATGCCCAGCTTCTCCACGCCGGCGCCCTTGATCTCCGCCATGATGCGGACCACTACGCCGTACGGGATGCCTCTGTCCGCCCGGAGAAACACTTCACGGTCCGATCGCCTCTGAAGGATTTTCGCCAGCTTCTCATTCAGGTTGTCCGGATCGACTTTGAAATCGTTGATGAACACCTGGCCCTGGGCATCAATGCTGACCACCAGTGGATCGGCTTTTGATGACAGCGGCTCCGAAGTCGCCTCCGGAAGGTCGACACCGACTCCTTGGACCATCATCGGCGCGGTCACCATAAATATGATAAGCAGTACCAGCATAACGTCGACAAAAGGCGTCACATTGATGTCGGACATGAGACGGGAGCTGTCACTACCGCTGTTCATGGCTTTCTCCCTCGACCCGGATGAGTTCGCGCTCGATAATGTTCAGAAAATCGGCTGAGAAGCTGTTGAGTTCCGATTCAACCATCCGGATTTTAAATGTAAAATGATTAAACGCGATCACCGCGGGAATAGCCACGGCCAGGCCGGCGGCCGTGGCCACCAGCGCTTCCGAGATTCCGGGCGCCACCACCGCAAGGCTCGCCGAACCCCGAAGCCCGATCCCGTGAAATGAGTTCATGATGCCCCAGACGGTGCCGAACAGCCCGATAAAGGGGGTCGTATTGCCGGTGGTCGCAAGAAAGGGCACCATTTGGGTCATCCGGGTGACTTCCACGTTTATGGCGCGTCTCAAGGCCCTCTGAACATTATCGATTCCGGAAAATTTGGCCCCCAGAGTGCCCGCTTCACCCCCGCTCCGTTTGGCAGCGATGGGGGCGCCCGATTGGCTCAGGCGTTTTAATTCCATATATCCGATTCTGAAAATACGGGCCACCGGACTGTTTCGGAGCTGTTTTGATTTTGCAAAGGCGTCGGACAGATTACGGCTTTTCCAGAAAAAGTCCGTAAACGCCGCCGACTCCCGAAAGGCTTTCCGTATATACCGCCACTTGATGAAAATGATCGCCCATGTGGCGATGGAAAAAATCAACAGCACCAACAGAACAAACTGCACCATCAATCCAGCGTTGAGAACCATTTCAACTACATTCATGCTGTTGGGTAGCATCGATCACCTATTCCCGCACGGTTCGATTATTCAGGGACCACCGGATCAGAACGCCATCAGGTCCCAGTTACGGTTGCGATTTTAAACTGATACAGCTATACGATTTGACCATATGTGTCAAGAAATACGCTAATTTGGAAAGGAACATGAGAATGTCCAAGGACCTCGCGGATCTGCTGTTTGAAGCTAAATTTCTGAAGGAAATTCCCCGATCCGGATTCCAGTTTCTGGGGGCCGGCAGGGAATCGGTGGCGGAGCATTCCTTCATGACCGTGTTCATCGCATTCGTGTTGTCGACGATGGAAGCCGGTATCGATGCCCGAAAGCTGGTGGCCATGTGCATTGTCCACGATCTTCCGGAATCCCGGATCGGTGATCTGAACAATGTCCAGAAAGTGTATGTCAAAGCCGACGAGCCACGGGCCCTTGAGGATCTTGGCGGCACGTCGTCACTGAAGGCCGATATAGCCGAGCTGCTGTCGGAATTCAACGGGGGTGAGTCCCCGGAAGCCAAACTGGCACGGGATGCCGATCAGCTCGGGCTGATCCTGGAACTCAAAGATCTCATCGACAAAGGGTATGCGCCGGCAAAAAAATGGCTTCCCTATGTACTGGACCGACTACAGACGGACTCCGGAAAGCGGATCGCCGAGGAGATTCTGGCCACGGAACGGGACCGGTGGTGGATGAAAAATTATCTTGACAGCCGGGAATCAAATTTATAATCAAGCTCTTTTGGTTCGGCCGACCCGGATAGATTGCCCACTGCTTTTTGGAGCGATGCGGAAATTCCGCTAAGCGGGGCTCCAGGCGTCACATTTACCCCGCCACAACAACGTCGGATAAACCCACCATAGGCGGAGAAGCCCGTCACAATAATAGCGGGTTGACCTTTCGCCCTATGAGCGACATCGTCGCGTTTCATAGAATCGTTACACGATTTTATCATGGAGGATTACGATGAATTGGCTTACCCAAACCCTTGGATCGTCCATCGGCAAAAAGCTGATGATGGCGATCACCGGCTTGAGCTTCATCGGCTTTCTGGCCGCACATCTTGCCGGCAATCTGACCATCTATTTCGGGAAGGATTCGTTTAATTCGTATGCCGAGCATCTGCATTCTCTCGGCCCGGTCCTCACCGCTGCAGAACTGGGCCTGCTGACCTTCGCCCTCATCCACGTGCTGACCGGCGCCCTGCTCTTCTACCAGAACTGGCGGGCACGACCGGGTCGATACGTTGTGGATCGGAGCTCGGGAGGCCGCAGTATCGGGTCGAGAACCATGCCCTATACCGGCTTCATCATCCTGGCATTTGTTATGTTTCACCTGCTCAATTTCAGCTTTGTGGATAAAAGCCAAACCACCATCTTCGAACTGGTTGCCAATTCATTTCAAAATCCCATCTACGTTCTCATCTACGTCGCCGCCATGGTGGTGGTCGCCCTTCATGTCAGTCACGGATTCTGGAGTCTGTTTCAGACCATCGGGGCCAATCATCCGAAATACACGCCGGCCATCACGCTGATCGGACTGTTGCTCAGTCTTGTTTTCGGCATCGGGTTTGGCTTTATCCCGGTATACATCCTGTTTATCGCTTAGAAAGGATCTGTTATGACCCTCGACGCCAAGATACCCCTCGGTCCCCTAACCGATAAGTGGGACCAACACCGTTTCAAACTGAAACTGGTCAACCCGGCCAATAAGCGTAAGTATGACATCCTTGTGGTGGGCACCGGGCTGGCCGGGGCCTCTGCCGCCGCGTCCCTGGCGGAACTCGGCTACAATGTGAAAGCCTTTACGTATCACGACTCTCCCCGCCGGGCCCACAGTATTGCCGCCCAGGGCGGCATCAACGCCGCAAAAAATTACACCAACGAAGGCGATAGTATCTGGCGCCTGTTCTATGACACGGTCAAAGGCGGCGACTTTCGCGCCCGTGAAGCCAATGTCTACCGGCTCGCACAGGTCAGCAACAACATTATTGATCAGTGCACCGCCCAGGGGGTTCCCTTTGCCCGGGAATACGGTGGACTGCTGGCCAACCGTAGCTTCGGCGGCGCCCAGGTGTCCCGAACCTTCTATGCCCGTGGGCAGACGGGACAGCAGCTGCTCATTGGGGCCTACAGTGCCATGATGCGTCAGGTGGCGCTCGGCAAGGTGGAACTGCTGACCCGGCGGGAAATGCTGGATGTGGTCGTGAGCAACGGCCGCGCCCAGGGTATCGTCGTCCGAAACATGGTCACCGGAGAACTGGAATCGTATGCGGGCCACGCGGTATTGCTGTGCACCGGCGGCTACGGCAATGTGTTCTATCTGTCGACCAACGCCATGAACTGCAACGTGACCGCCACCTACCGGGCCTTTCGGCGTGGCGCCTACTTTGCCAACCCCTGTTTTACACAGATCCATCCCACCTGCATTCCGGTCCACGGCACGTACCAGTCCAAGCTCACATTGATGAGTGAAAGCCTTCGAAACGACGGCCGCGTATGGGTTCCCAAACAGGCCGGGGACAAACGTGCACCCGGCGACATACCGGAAGACGAGCGAGACTACTACCTCGAACGGAAATATCCGAGTTTCGGCAACCTGGTTCCCCGGGACGTGGCCTCCCGAAACGCCAAAGAACAATGCGATATGGGCAAAGGCGTAGGGGAAACCGGGCTGGCCGTATATCTGGATTTCAGGGACGCCATCCAGCGGGACGGCCGGGATACCATCGAGAAAAAGTACGGCAACCTGTTTCAGATGTATGAAAAAATTACGGCCGAGAATCCGTATGAAATGCCCATGCGGATCTATCCCGCCGTGCACTACACCATGGGCGGGCTCTGGGTCGATTACAATCTGATGAGTACAGTAGACGGGCTGTTTGTGCTCGGAGAGGCCAACTTCTCCGACCACGGGGCCAATCGACTCGGCGCCAGCGCCCTGATGCAGGGGCTGGCCGACGGTTACTTCGTCATTCCCTACACCATCGGCGGTTACCTTAACACCGTATCCTGGGATCCGGTCACCGCCGAAGGTCCGGCCTTCAGCCGAACCCTCAAGGAGGTCGATGACCGGATTCAGCGATTGCTATCGGTCAACGGGACCCGAACAGTTGACGATTTCCACCGTGAGCTGGGCCTGATCATGTGGGACTACTGCGGCATGTCCCGAAACGATGAAGGCCTCGAGAAAGCCCGCGGTATGATCCAGAACCTCCGGGAAGAGTTCTGGAAAGATGTCCGGGTGCCGGGCGACGATAAGGATCTCAACCAGAGCCTGGAAAAGGCCGGCCGCGTTGCCGATTTCCTCGAGTTTGCCGAACTGATGATCATCGATGCACTGCAGCGCAGAGAATCCTGCGGCGGGCATTTCAACGAAGCGTTTCAAACCGAAGAAAATGAAGCGCTGCGGGATGATGAGAATTTCTCCCACGTTGCGGCCTGGGAATTTGCAGAAGATGGTGCGGAACCGGTTTTCCACAAGGAGCCGCTGGTCTTCGAAAACGTTGAACTAGCCACAAGGAGTTACAAGTGACAAAGACCATCAATATCACCCTGAAAATCTGGCGGCAGAAAGGCCCCAAGGTAAAGGGCCGGCTGGAAACCGTCAATGCCACGAATATCAGCACGGACATGTCCTTTCTGGAAATGCTGGATGTGGTCAACGAAAAGCTCACCGTGGACGGCAAGGAGCCCATCGCGTTTGAAAGCGACTGCCGGGAGGGTATCTGCGGCGCCTGCGGCTGCGTGGTCAACGGCGAAGCCCACGGGCCCGAAAAAGGAACGACGCTTTGTCAGCTTCACATGCGACACTTTTCGGACGGCGACACCATCGTCATCGAACCGTGGCGGGCCAGGGCGTTTCCCATCATTAAAGACCTGGTGGTCGATCGCGCCGCACTTGACAATTTGATCCGAGCCGGCGGCTACATCTCCGTCAACACCGGCAGCGCCCCGGACGCCAACACCCTGCCGGTTCCCCAGGCGGACGCGGAGCTGGCGTTTGACGCAGCAGCATGTATCGGTTGCGGCGCATGCATCGCGGCCTGCCCCAATGCGTCGGCCATGCTATTTGTGGGCGCCAAGGTGTCCCACATGGCCCTGTTGCCACAGGGACGCCCGGAGGCGGCCAAACGAGCCCTGTCCATGGTAAACACAGCGGACGATCTGGCATTCGGCAATTGTACCAATCACAAAGAGTGCGAAGCGGTCTGCCCGAAAGAAATCTCCATCACCAACATCGCTCGGCTGAACCGCGAATACATCAAGGCCGGGTTTGGATCCGCCGAAAAATAGCCTGCAGCACATTCGACACATTTCCACGGCCCGGTCCCAGGATCGGGCCGTTTTTTTTCGGGCCTATAAACAAAAATGAGGAATGCGCCAATCTTACCCCCTCCCACTGGCTCCCTCCCGCCAGGGGAGGGAGATTATATAATCCTCCCCCTTGATGGGGGAGGCGCGGTGGGGGTGACAGAATGGCTGAATACCGTAGCCTTAGTTTTGTTTATAGGTCCGTTTTTTTATGACGACAAACTGTTAAATTAACGCTTCGATAAGGTATCGTCATTGCCGATGGCTGAAAAGATTTCATGCAATGTTCGGGCTGGGGGTTTGACAAATGGCAGGACGGGAAATAAAAATACGTGTTCTTAATCCAACGCGGAGGTGGAGAAGGCGATGAAACCCTGGCAAAAATATGTCGACACGATTCAGGAGTGGCTTCCCCAAGGGCCCGGCAACTTGCCGCTTTGGGTCAATGCCGTGGTGGTCATCCTCTCCGCCCTGGCCATCTGGATTGTTGCCAGATGGGTGATCGGTGTACTGGACCGTCGGGCCACCGCCCGCGGGGGAATCCCTCTCCAGGGGCAAACGTTTGGTGTCATTCGAAAAGGGATCGGATATGCCATTATTTTTCTTCTCGGCATCTGGTTTTTCAGGATAGTTGAATTTCCGGGCCTGGAAACGTTTTTCAGCGCGGCCATTATCGTCGCACTGGCGTCTCCGGCAAAGGAATTACTGAATATCCTGATCTACTATCTTGAACGCTATGTCGCCAGGAAGACCAAGACCCGGGTCGACAATATTCTCTTCGACCTTCTCCAAAAGCTGTCCGGAGTCCTGGTTTACGGCACTGCCATCGTCATTGCCATGGATCAGTTGGGAATCAACATCATGCCTTTTGTGGCCGGCGCCGGTGTGGCCGGAGTCGCCATCGGGTTCGCGGCCAAGGAGACACTGTCCAATCTGATTGCGGGAATCATGCTGATCATCGACCGCCCGTTTGAGGTGGGGGACCGGATCGAGGTGTGGAGTGCCCCGAAAAACAGCGCCACCTGGGGAGATGTGATCGACATCGGCTTTCGGGCCACTAAAATCCGAACCACCGACAACATCGTCATCATCATCCCCAACAATGAGATCATGATGCGGGACATTATCAATTACACGACGCTGGACGGGAAGATACGGGTCCGCATCAACATCGGCATCGGTTACGACGCCGACATCGAAAAAGCAAAAGAACTTATCATTAAAGTGGCCAAATCGCCTTCCTGGATCTCCGATCACCCGCCGCCAAAGGTAGAAGTGAGAAATTTCGGGGCCTCATCTGTGGATCTCCAGGCCCGGGTCTGGATCAACAATGCACGGCGCCGAATGGACACCATCACCTACATTACCGACGGGGTAAAAGCCGCTTTCAACCGGGAGGGCATCGAGATCCCATATCCCAAGCGGGATATCCATATTGTCCGGGAGGTCACTGCGGGAAACCCGGAATAGCATCGTGCAGCCGCGGCCGATGCGATCATGATCTGACGTCAGGACGCAATGAAGCTTTCAATGGGACAAATCGCCGAGTACCTGGACCTGCCGGTCCAAACCGTCGAGCGCTGGATCCGCCAGGGACGGATTCCCGTTCACCGGGACGGTCATTCCTGCGCGTTTCATCGGGGTACCCTGGAACGTTGGGCCAAGGCTCATAATCTGAAGTTTTTGCCGCCCCAGTCACGCCAGGAAACGCCCCAGGAGGACCGTTTGGAGAATCTGCTGCCGGTGATGCAGCGGGGCGGGATCCACTACGGCATCCGAGCAGAGGGGGTGGAATCGGCATTGCGGGAGGTTACCGAAAAAATTCCCGGCATTGCCTCAGAGAACCGGGAGGAGCTCCGGGAAGGCCTGCTGGAGCGGGAACGGTTGGCGTCTACGGGTGTCGGCAGGGGTATCGCCATTCCCCATTTGCGCACCCCGCTGTCGGATATGCTGAGCGAACCGGTGATCACGACCTGTTTTCTGGACCATCCGATTGAATACGGTGCGGTGGACGATCAGCCGGTATTTGTCCTCTTTGCCCTGCTCTGCCCGTCCGTAAAAGCCCATCTGCACCTGTTGTCCCGTTTGTCCTACTGTGCCAGGGACAACCCATTCATCGAATTTCTCCGGTCGGCACCGGCCGAACAGGATGTGTTCAACCGGATTGCCGAATTTGAGAATCAACTGGAACTATCCGGGATGTAAGCCCATGGGAGTCTATCGCAAGGGTCGAAATTCCGTTCCGATTGATGCCGAATGAAACACTTGTGGACATCATGGCGATATCCGGGGCGATGGCGGGTATTCCGGTTTGACGACCGGCTGCTGTTGATTCTGATCGCCATTATTGTAGGGGTTTGTGCCGGCCTGGCCGCGGTCGCCCTGAACCGCGCCCTGATTGCCATGCTCGACTGGCTGCATCACGTTCGTCACTACTGGTGGGCGTTTATATTGCCGGCCACGGGTGCGGCGCTGTCCTCCATTTTCCTGAATAAGGTTATAAATGAAGGACCCGGCCACGGGGTCCCGGAGGTCATCTACAGCGTCTCCCGGTACGGGGGGCTGATGCGGCTTCGATCGAGCTTCTCCCGGCTGATCTCCAGTTGTCTCACCATCGGCAGCGGAGGCTCCGCCGGTCCCGAAGCGCCTGTGGTCATGAGCGGTGCGGCGATCGGGTCCAACATCGCCAAATTCTTCTCCCTGAATGACCGGCAGCGGGTGGCCCTCGTGGGATGCGGCGCGGCAGGGGCCATTTCCTCTATTTTCAATGCTCCCATTGCCGGGATGGTTTTCACCATTGAAGTCATCCTGGGGGAATGGAAGGCGATCAATATTATCCCGGTGGCCATCGCCTCGGTGGCCGGCGCGCAGATCAGCCGCATTCTCCAGGGGAATCAGATTGCCTTCGATCATCGGTTGTTCCACATTGATATGCTGGATATCACCGCCTGTTTCGGATTGGCGGTGCTCTGCGCCCTGGCGTCGATTCTGCTGACCCGCCTGTTAAGGTCCACGGCCCGGTTGTCCGGACAGTGGCGGGCCCCGCTCTGGATACGGGCGGCCGCCGGCGGATGCGCCGTGGGTTTTATCGGCATCCTGTTACCGGTGGTGCTGGGTGAAGGATATCACTCCATTCGGGAGATGATTAACGGTACGTTCATGACCGGTATCGGGATTATCGCCCTGGCGGCGCTGGCCAAAATCGTCGCGACTTCCCTGACCCTCGGCACCGGGGGGTCCGGCGGTATTTTCGCGCCCAGCCTGGTGGTCGGCAGCCTGGTGGGACTGGCCTATCACCGGGCGCTGGTATTCGTGTGGCCGGCGGTGGACTGGGTCAACGAAGGCTGTTTCGCCCTTTTGGGAATGGCCGGACTCATCAGCGGCATGCTTCAGGCACCCCTGACCGGTATTTTTTTGATTGTGGAAATCACCGGGGGTTATGAGGTCATGCTCCCGCTGATTATCGTTTCGGCCATATCTACCACCGCATGTCATTACTTTGAGCCGGTATCGTTTTATTTGAAGGAGCTCGTGGAGAAGGGCCAGCTTCTGCGACCTGGGACGGACGCGCGGGTACTGGCGGACATGAGCATCGAGGAACTGATCGAGACAGACTGCGTTTGCGTGCATCAAAACATGTTGCTCAGAGATTTCATCGATATCGTCAAACGATCCCGCCGGAATTATTTCCCCGTGGAAGACGAGGAAACCGGACGGTTTTTAGGCATGATCCACCTTGACGACATCCGCCCCTATATGTTCAACACGGGCATGTACGATGCGTTAATGCTGGGACAGATTATGAACACCGGAGTGGAAGCGGTCACCACAGGCGACGATCTGACTGAGGTGCTTCAGCGGATGCCCATCGGCTATTCAGTATGCCGGTGGTATCCAACGACCGATTTATGGGAATGATTTCAAAGGCCACACTCCTGGATCAATACCGTAAAGAGCTGATGGTACAGACCTCTGGGGAATAACCAATTAATATTATAAATATATTCGGATCATCTGCCGATTAGTTGTAGGTCATTGAGGCAAAATAGGAAGATAACTCCCCCTTGAGTCGACGCGATCCCATAGGGTTCAAGGGGTCAAGGATTCGAGGATTCAAGTGAAATACTCAAAATATTATTCGCAGAGAATTTAGACGTTATTGAAGGTGATGAGTTGGCAGCTATAAATACAGACATAGCAGCAATTAAACCGACGCTAAGAGCGCTGATACGACCTTAATATAACAAACCCTTGGCCCCTTGACCCCTTGAATCCTTGTATCTTATCCAACTAAATTGGAGAAGAACCATATATTCTATCTCAGCAGCTGAAAGGGAATCACCATGGAACCAAAATTATTCCATATTTTTCGCAACACCCCTCTGGGCCGGGAGACCCTCCTCCAGTCCCTTTTCTTCTGCAACACCGTTGGGAGCAGCCTGGTCGTATATATTCCCAAGCATACCAAGTTTTTGATGTACTTTGAAAACGACGTGGTCCAGGTGGATCTGGATGGTTCCTATCTGACCGCTCCGGAAACGGCGTTAGAGCATGCGACCGAACTGACATCAGAGGCCGGCATCAAACCGATTTTTCTGGAGCCGAAGAATTATACCGCTTCCACCCTCCCCGACATCTCCACCGACTTTGATTTCATGTGCTGTCCCCGGAGCATCAGCGACCTGTCATCGAAAATCGGATTGGGATACATCGGGCCACGGGTGCGGCGTATTGTCCAATCGGCGAAATTCCCCGTTTTGGTCACCAGCCCGGCGTTTAAGCCTTGGAGCCGTGTAACCGTTCTTTTCGGAGGATCTGCGAATGCCGTCAATGCACTGCGGCTGGGCATACGAATCAGCCGGGAAACCGGATTTCCCCTGGATATGATCACCCAGATCGAAAAACGCTCACCGGATTATTACAGCAACATTATCCAGGGACAGGGCCTGGAAGCAGACCGGAAGCGATACGTGGAAAAATGGCACTTTTTCGAAAAGGGCAAGTTCGAAGAAAACCTTTACGCCATTCCCCACGATTCTCTGGTGATACTTGGTGATACTGGGGGCCTACGGGCATGGCCTCATCCGAGACATCATGTTCGGCAGCACAATGGAAAAGGTCCAGTCGACCATTACCAACAACCTGCTGATCGCAGGACCCAACTATTCGGCGAGAGTTTAGAACAAGACTTCGAAAAGGTACCAGGCACCTCGAAATGCCATCGCATCAAGGGGGCGCTGTAGCAATCGCCTCATAAATCCGAAACAAATCCGAATGACGAAAACCAAAAAAAATTACAGGCCTATAAACAAAAATAAAGAATATGCCGATCATACCCCCTCCCTCTGGCTCCCTCCCGCTAGGGGAGGGAGAAAATAAAGTCCTCCCCCTTGATGGGGGAGGATCGGTGGGGGTGATGGAATGGCCGATTTCAACAGCCTTAAAATTGATTCTATGACCGAAAAATTATGCCCGCATCACTGAAACAACGCATTACATGTAAATCCTGAGGATAATAATGCTTACAAAGGATGTGTTTCGAAAATTTGAACATTCGGTTTTGGTGTTTGTTTCGAATTTCGATATTCGGATTTCGAATTTACCGAATGGCCACATAGGCTTCTGGCTTTCCCGGGTCTCCGATGCAGATGGTCGCATCCAATACACAAGGTCTCCATAGGGTGCTTGTCATTCACCAGGGCGCTTTGGGGGACTTTATTCTCACTTTTCCCGCTCTGGAGCGGCTGAACCATGATATCGGACCCGTAGACGTGCTCTGCCGGTCCGGGTTTGGGCGTGTGGCCTGCCGACTCAATCTCGCGGAACGCTATCACTCGTTAGATGCCGCAATCTTTGTATCCCTGTTTTCGGATGCCCTCGAACCTCCCGCAGAACCTATCCTGAAGGCCTATGACACGATCCTTCTGATATCCTTCTCGGAATCGGTCGAAACGATCCTTCGCTGTGATCTCCCGGCGCGTATATTTCGCGTGCCGCCCCGTCCATCGGCCTCTGGGAAAATCCATGCAGCCGAATTCATTGTGAACGAATTGGAATCGGTCGGATTGGTAAAACCCCTTCGGATGGAGGTCGACGCCAAGATACGGCCAGGATGCCGGGATCGCCGCGGGGTGGATCACAAACGGATATTGCTGCATCCGGGGGCGGGCAGCCAGCGAAAACGATGGCCACTGAGTCATTATAAGGCCATTTTTAATCGTCTTAACGAATTGGGAATGGAGCCGGTGCCTATCATCGGTCCGGCTGAACAGGATTTGGCGCCACGGATTTCAAGCGGATGGGAAAATGCCCAACCGTTGATCATTTCTGATCTGGATCTGCTGATGGATACCTTGGAAACATCTGGCGGCCTGATTGGCAACGACTCCGGTGTCAGCCACCTGTCGGCATGGCTGGGTGTCCCGACCGTGACCTGTTTTGGTCCCACCGACCCCGCCTGCTGGCGACCCCTCGGCCCCTGCGTATCCGTGGTACAACCGCGGTGGAACGATTCTGTTGATAAAGGCGGCATCAACGGGTCGGGTCATTCCCTCACCGAACTGGCGGATATTTCCCCGGAAGCAGTATTCGAAGCGTTCTGGAAACTTTGGAAGGAATCACCCCCAATTAATAATTAATCCAATGGGGATATAGGGAAAAGGTTGAACAGGGCTTCTACGCTATTGACGGGCTTACACGCTTTTTCCCGCCTTTTTACTCATGCTAAAATTTCTCCGAAATGTTAGCATTTTGACAATAAAATCAGCGATGGTTAAGGTGACGGGAACAATGAACGGATCTAGAGATTGCCATAATTCCGTTCCGATTGATGGATTGGTGCCACCCTGTTAACATATCAGAATTATCGGATTCGGTATCGGGTTCGGAATCGGTATCGACTTCGAATATGCCATCCCGTCTCGATTCCGATTCCGATAGCGATCCCGACGCCGAGCATGTCCAGGTCCGGATTCCTTCGAAACGGTGTCCGGTTGATAGAAACACTCTATTTTCAAACGGAACATATTTTTGATGAACTCGTAAAAAGTCTGAAATTCCCTTCTTGTGTCATTCCGGCGGAGCAGACTGTGTCATAATTATGTACCAATTACTACTGAATAACCGTATCGATAGGTGATATATAGGTTGTAAAATCAAGGAGAACGATATGGCATTCCGATACGGCCAAGACCGAAAGCAATTGGCCCT
>Ga0209780_1000053_pt1 | contig 54668 bp, 40 predicted proteins | sample WorMetexBAHAMAS2_FD_187384 | JGI IMG/M metagenome (GOLD analysis project Ga0209780, IMG submission 187384) | Marine gutless worms symbiont microbial communities from Max Planck institute for Marine Microbiology, Germany - Inanidrilus exumae... | ecosystem: Host-associated > Annelida > Digestive...
GTGCCCCACGTAACAACCAAAATGGGCCGTTCTGCGTAAGCTCTAACGCAAAATGTGATCGGTCTCGAAGACAAAAGTATCAAAGAACAAAATTAAACCCAGTCGGGGTCTAATGCGACACAGTCTGGGAGGCAGGAATCCAGAAGTCATTGATATCTCTGGATTCCGGATCAAGTCCGGAATGACGCAGCCATTAAGAGCCCAGCTTCTAAAATTTGCGAGACATCTTTTTAGCCAGGAATAACGAATGTTGGCGTGAAAAACTCCCCGACTGCTCGTTTAAATCGCTTCATCTTGCCTTCCGTTCTCACATCTATTAAGTTCCCAATAGGCCCGGGACAACACATCGCGGGCCGTCACCCCACATAAACCCCGAATATGACCAACGGGTTTCCCATGGCTGTACCGGAACCTTGGAAAATCGTGGTGATCGACGATGAGGAGGGTATCCGCCGTGTAATGCGCATCACGCTGGAAGATGCGGGATACACCGTCTTCACCGCAGCTGACGGATCATCCGGACTTAATTTGTGCTCGGAGGCATCCCCTCAGATCGTTGTTACCGATATCCGCATGCCCGGCATGGACGGACTACAGGTGCTGGAATCCATCAAACAACGATCTCCGGAAATCGAAGTCATTGTGGTCACCGCATTCGGAGAGATGGACCTGGCCATCCGGGCGCTGCAACTCGATGCGTCGGATTTCATCACCAAGCCGATCGACAACAATCTGCTGTTCATCGCGTTGGACCGGGCCCGACAGCGTTACACCACTCAACAGCAAATCAAAGATTACACCCGGTATCTGGAAAATGGATGGGCGGATACGACCCAGGAACTCATGGAGACCTTTTCCTATCAGCGGAATCTGATCGAAAGCTCCATGGACGGTATTATGGGCCTTGATGCCGAGGGCCAGGTGATGACCTTCAACCGGAGCCTGGAGCAGATGCTTGGCTACACCAAGGGAGACGTGTTGCACACCCTGTCCATCGATCGGTTTTTCCCCGGCGGCGGTGCCAAAAAATTCAAATCGGATATTGCGTCCGATGCTTTCGGGGGCAAACATCGTCTGTCCCTTTATGAAACCGTACTGGCGGATAAAACAGGCAACCGCATCCCTGTTCAGATTACAGCGACACAACTGTTCGAGGAGGATGCCGATGCCGGCATGGTTCTGTTCATCCGCGATCTGCGGAAGTTGAGACGCCTGGAAAGGGAGATGGCGGACCAGGCGAAAATCCTCCATCAGGACAAGATGATGTCATTGGGCCGTCTGGCGGCCAGTGTGGTCCATGAAATCAATAATCCGCTGGCCGGAATCCTGAACTATCTTCGATTAATGATCCGGATTCTGGGCCGGGGGCCGCTGGCCGGAGGCGCCCAGGAGAAATTCCAAAAGTATCTGGAACTCGTCGAAAGCGAAACCGACCGCTGCTCCCGAATCATATCCAGCCTGTTGACCTTCTCACGGAAAACCCCTCCGTCCAAAGGGGAGGTGCGAATCGACGAGTTGATCCAGCGCTGCACTCTCCTCAGCCAGCACAAACTGGAACTGAGTCACATCACGCTCGAATCCGACATCGAGCCGGACATCCCCATCATCCGCGGGGACATCAACCAGATGCAGCAGTGTCTGATCAACCTGATCTTCAATGCGATCGACGCCATGCCCGAAGGCGGAGACCTGACACTCACGGCCAAAGCGGACCGGGGTAAGGAACGCGTCAGCCTCGGTGTCTCGGATACCGGTCCGGGAATTTCCGACGTGGATCTGCCCCGCATCTTCGAACCGTTCTTTACGACCAAAAGCGAGGGGTTCGGCATCGGTCTGGGCCTTTCGACGGTTTACGGAATTATCGAGGATCACGGCGGGAAAGTGGATGTGGAGACGGGTCCCGGGAAGGGCACCACCTTCTGGCTGCATTTTCCCGCCGGAGCGAAGACGGCCGCCCCTGAAGCCTGATCTGCCGGCTTAGCCCAGACATTGCACCAAGTTCGGGTCACAGCGATTGTCAGAATTCCGTTCCGAATTGTTTTAATGACACATATCATCGCAGAGACGCAAAGGACCCAGAGACATAGACAATTTTGCTTTTCGCTGAGATAGATCGCCGATGGATGGCGCGGCGTTTGACGTTTCATGTATGTAACATATTGTTGCGTTGCGTTATTTTAATTAATTTTCTGTATAATATCCATGAATTAATAAAATTTTTTGTTTGTTCCGTTATACATCTGTTGCAACTATGCAACATTTTGCCCCTCCTGAACGACCGTCCCCATCGCCTGCAAATTCGAAAATTGCGCGGTAAATCAGCGAGTTGTCCGGCCCCCGGGAGCGCTGGCACAATCCGTGCTGTAGATCCTTTCATCAAGGCCATCGCATGGTGCAGTGGCGACCAGATTACCGATTCTTCGGAGGTGTGGCCGTGAAAGGTGAAAACGCGAAGCCCCGGATCATCATCGTTGAAGACGACCCGGACATGCAGATGTTTCTGGCCACCCTTTTACAGGAAAATGGATTCGATCCGATCATCGCCGGCAGTGCCGCCGAAGGCCTTGAACTGGCAAAAGACCGCAATCCGTCATGCTTTATCGTCAATGCCATGGTGCCGGCGGAAGACGGCGTCACCATGTATGTCAACCTGAAGTGCGATGACCGGCTCAAAACCGTGCCGGTCATCATTCTGTCGACCATCGAGCGGCGGATCTTTCTCAATTACCATAAAATTCATCATACGCAGGACGGGATACGGGTTCCCGAGCCGGATGCATTCATCGAAATTCCACCGGACTCCGAGGAGCTCCTGAAACAGGTCCATCTGCTGGTTCGCGGTTAACCCGGGACGATACTTACAACAGGGATGGTCTATGGAAAACACGATTGATACCGAACTGTACCAGGAGGTCCGGCAATTTGGTGCCAGGGATATGGAGGTGTGCATGCAGTGCGCCTCCTGCAGCGCATCGTGCCCTCTGTCCAGCGGATCGAATACATTTCCGCGAAAGATCTACCGGTACCTGCAGCTCGGGTTGAGGGACAAACTGCTTGCATCCCCCGAACCCTGGCTTTGCTATTACTGCGGGGAATGCAATACGGACTGCCCCCGGGGGGCCGAACCGGCCGAGACCATGATGGCCACCCGGCGCTGGCTCACCACCCAGTATGACTGGACCGGGCTGGCCCGGCGGTTCTACCTTTCGGAGGCTTGGGAGATCGGCGCCCTGATCACCCTCGCCCTGGGGATTATCCTCCTTTTCGCCGTCTTTCACGGCCCCATCGTCACCGATCGCGTGGCGGTCAACACCTTTGCACCGGTGTTCTGGATCGAACTCGGCGACATCATCATGGCGATCGTCCTGTCGACGTTTCTCCTGTCCAATGCCGCCCGGATGTATTTTCTCGTCATGCGAGGAACACGAGCCCCGCTGTCTCTCTACATCAGTGAGGCCAAAACCTTCGTGCTCCATTTTTTGACCCAGAAACGCTGGCGGGAATGCGGGGAGGACCGGAGCCGCTGGTTGAAGCATTTTATCCTGGTCACCGGATACCTGACCATGATGACCCTGGTGATCGTGTTCATCCGGTGGTTTCAGGTCGATGACAGCAGCTGGCATTTCACGAGCATCTTCGGTTATTACGCCACCGCTGTGCTGCTGGCCATAACGGTCGAAATGTTCCTCAGCCGGTTAAAAAAGGAAGAGGCGATTCATCGCTACTCCGAGCTGTCGGACTGGCTTTTTCTGATTCTCCTTTTCTTTACCACCCTCACCGGGATCCTCATGCACGTGGTTCGCCTGGCCGGATGGCCCATGGGAACCTACGTGATGTACGTCATCCACCTGGCCATCGCCGTACCCATGCTGGTCATCGAAGTTCCCTTCGGGAAATGGTCTCACCTCTGCTACCGGCCGCTGGGCATGTTCCTGGCCACCGTAAAGGAAAAAGCGAGAACCGAATCCCACGTGTCGACCGAAGAGATCCGGGCGGCTGTGGGCGACACCTTTTTAAGCTGTCTGCAGTGCGGAACCTGCACCGGTTTATGCCCGTGGGATCCGATTTCGGCATTCAGCCCGCGCCAGGTGATGCGCCAGCTCACCCTCGACACGGCTACCGAAGAATCGGTGGACCGGGCCGTCTGGAACTGCGTCACCTGTAACCAGTGCGGGGTCCACTGTCCGCGGGGCATCGATATTGTCGATGTCATGACATCGGTACGATCGCTCAACATCGAACAGGGGATCGTTCCCGAACGTTTCCGGCTGCCGCTGGCCGAACTCGAACAGAACGGCAACCCCTGGGGAGGGGCCCGGGAGGACCGGACGGCGTGGACCGGAGATCTAGATATACCCGACTTCCAGCCGGATCACGACATCCACCTCTTTACCTGCTGCACCACCGCATACGACCCGGTCAGCGCGGCGGCCGGCAGGGCGCTTCCGCAGCTTCTTGAAGCTGCGGGTGTATCTGCGGGGACACTCGGCACCCGGGAAAGCTGCTGTGGAGACCCCGCGCACCGGCTGGGCGCGGAGGAGACGGCCATGGAACTGGCGCACCGCAACACGCAGCTCTTTTCAGAAACGGGCGTCCGGCAAATTCTGGTCTCTTCACCCCACTGCTTCGACACGTTTACCAAACGGTATCCGGACCTCGACGCCGAGATCATCCATTATACCGTCTTTCTCGACCGACTCCTCGAAGAGGGCCGGCTCACACCCTCCGGGGCCGTGCCGTCGGTCGTCACCTACCACGATCCCTGCTATCTGGGCCGTCACAACGGGGTATTCGAGGCGCCCCGGCGGATTCTCCGGAGCATACCGGGGCTGGAACTGGTCGAAATGCCCCACAACCGCGAGGACAGTCTGTGCTGCGGCGGGGGGGGCGGCGGCGCATGGAGCGGCCTTGCCCCCGCTGAGCGCTTCGTCGTCGTACGGGTTCGTGAAGCCCTCGAAACCGGGGCGGGCATCATCACCACGGCCTGCCCCTACTGTATCCGCCTCCTCAACGAGGCGGTCGTTGAACTGGGTGTCACCGATCGAATCGCCGTGCGGGACCTGGCCGAACTGCTGCTGCAGTCGGTCATCATGGCCGATGAAGCGGTTCCGGCGGTGGTAGTGAGTGCAGACTCTGGTCAGGAGGTACTTCATGTCTGAACGAATCGGCTTTTACATCTGTCACTGCGGTGTCAACATTGCCTACCGGGTCCGGGTCAAGGAGGTCGCGGAATATGTCGCGACGCTCCCGAATGTCGTCGTCTCGCGGGACTACCTGTTCATGTGTTCCGACCCCGGTCAGGAGTTGATAGAAAGCGATATCCGGGCCCATCGTCTCTCCCGCGTGGTCGTGGCGTCGTGTTCACCGCGGATGCATGAAAAGACATTCCGTGCCGCATGCCAGCGGGCGGGCCTCAATCCCTTCCGGGCCTTTCACATGGTCTGCGTACGGGAGCATGTCTCCTGGGTGACGGAGGATGAGGATGAAGCCACCCGAAAGGCCAAGATTTTAGTGGGAGCCGGTATCCTGAGGGTCTCACACCAGTCCGACCTGACGCCGGAAACATTCCCGGTCTGCACGAACACTCTGGTTGTGGGCGGGGGCATTGCCGGAATGCAGGCTTCCCTCGACATTGCCAAGGCGGGATTCAAAGCCTACCTGGTCGAGCGACAGCCGACCGTCGGCGGGCACATGCTCCAGTATGACAAGACATTTCCCACCCTCGACTGCGCCGCCTGCATCGGCACCCCGAAGATGGTTTCCGTCGGGCAGGAGCCCAACATCGAACTCCTCTCCTACAGTGAAGTCGAGGATGTCAGCGGCTTTATCGGAAACTTCAAAGTCACCGTCCGTCGAAAGTCACAGTTCGTCGATACCACCTGCACCGGATGCGGAGAGTGTGAAAAGGTCTGCCCGATGGAATTTCCCAACGAGTGGGATGTGGGCATGAAAATGAGAAAGGCTATCTACCGGCCTTTTCCACAGGCCGTGCCGATCACCTACTGCATCGACAAATATGACCGCGGCCCCTGCGTCCGGACCTGCCCGGCCGGGACCAATGTACAGGGGTATGTCGCGCTGGTCCGAACGGGCCGATATGCCGAGGCCGTGAAGGTCATCATGGAAAAGATCCCCCTGCCGGGGACGCTCGGACGGGTGTGTCCAGCCCCCTGCGAAGACGCCTGCCGCCGGGCCGAAGTCGATACGCCCCTGGCTATCCGGGAACTCAAACGGTTTGCGGCGGACCAGGTGGACTTTTCGGAACTGCCCGTGCCGGAAATCGAGGATCGTCCGGAACGTGTGGCGGTCGTCGGTTCCGGGCCCGCAGGCCTGACCGTGGCGTATTATCTGCGCCTGAAAGGGTATCGGATCACCCTGTTCGAGGCCCTCGACACACTCGGGGGGATGCTTCGGGTGGGAATTCCGGATTATCGTCTGCCCCAGGATATTCTCGACGCCGAAATCGATTATCTCCTGCGGCACGGCATCGACATTCGAACCGGCGTCCGATTCGGTTCCGACCTGACCCTCGCGGATCTGCGCGACGAGGGTTTTTCTGCGGTATTTCTGGGGGTCGGTGCCCATGACTCCATTCAGATGCATATCCCCGGGGAAGACGACGCCGACGGGGTCGTCGATGCCGTACGATTTCTGAGAGATGTCAACCTGGGCAAAGGATCTCTTCCCGGTAAAGACGTCATTGTCATCGGCGGCGGGAATGTGGCCATCGATGCCGCCCGGGTGGTGAAGCGCCTCGGGGCGGAGAAGGTAACGGTGGTGTACCGGCGGTCCGAACGGGAAATGCCGGCCTACGCCGAGGAAATCGAGGGGGCACGCGAGGAAGGTATCGCCATCTCCTACCTGACGGCTCCGGTCAGCATCCAGAGCGACGGCGGCGCGATCACCGGCTTTGAATGTATTCGAACGGAGCTGGGACCGCCCGATGCCAGCGGCAGAAGACGGCCGGTTCCGGTAAAAGGCTCCGAATTCGTCATCCCCTGTGATGCGGTAATACCGGCCATCGGCCAAAAAACCCGGGTGGGCTGGGTCGAACAGGAACCCGACCTGGAATTGACACGGCGAAACACGTTCCGGGTCAACCCCCATACCCTGCAAACCTCCATTCCCGAAGTGTTTGCCGCCGGCGACGCCGTAACCGGCCCGGCTACAGTGGTGGAGGCCATATCGGCCGGCCACAAGGCGGTGGCGGCCATGCACCGTTTCATGCAGGGCGAGGATCTCGAGGCATATATCGAAACCCTGGATCTCGAGGGGGCGACGGGAAAGGACTGGCAGCCGATTCCAGACGAGGTGGAACGGTTGGAACGGGTCACGGCCGACCACCTCGAGCCTGGACGTCGTACCGACAATTTCGACGAGGTCGATCGGAGTTTTTCCGAAGCGGCCGCGCAGAAAGAGGCGGCACGATGTGTGGACTGCGGAGGATGCTGTGAATGCAAGCTCTGTGTGGACGCCTGCGAAGCCAAGGCCGTCAACCATGAGATGGAAGATATGGTGGAAGAGATCGATGTCGGTTCGATTATCGTCGCCACCGGTTTTGATCCCCTCGACCCGACGCCGATGAAACAGTACGGGTATGGCACCTATGCCAACGTCATCACCAATCTGGAGTTTGAAAGATTGTCGAACGCCACCGGCCCCACCGCCGGCAGACTCCTGAAACGGGATCCTGCAGAGCGGCTAAAATTCACCGATCCGCCCAAGAGCGTGGCGATCCTTCACTGCATCGGGAGCCGGGATCAAAACTACCATGAATACTGCTCCCGCACCTGCTGTATGTATGCGCTGAAGTATGCGCACCTCCTCAAGGACAAGTGCGGCCATGATACCGAGGTGTACAATTTCTACATCGATATGCGCTGTTTTGGAAAGGGTTACGAGGAGTTTTTCCAGCGCGTCCAGAGCGAAGGTGTTTGCATGATTCGCGGCAAGGCGGCACGGGTGGAAGAGCAGCCGGACGGCATGCTCATCGTGACGGCCGAAGACACGCTGTCAGCCCGCATGGTGAATGTCCCGGTCGAAATGGTGATCCTGTGTACGGCGATGGAACCCCGGGCGGATGCGAACGAGGTGTCGCGCATGTTCGGTGTCGCCACCGGCAGCGATGGATTCCTTCTCGAAGAACATCCCAAACTCGAACCGGTCTCCACCGCGTCGAGCGGAATTTTTGTCGCCGGCGCATGCCAGGGTCCGAAGGACATTCCCGACACCGTCGCACAGGCTAAGGGCGCCGCCGCGGAAGCACTCGCGCTGAGTTCCGCCGGCCAGGTCTCCGTGGCCCCCATGATCTCTTATATCGATCCGGACGTGTGTATTGGCTGCAAGATGTGCATCGAACTCTGCGCCTATTCCGCGATCGAATTCAATGAACGGAAAGGTATCAGTGAAGTGAACGAGGCGGTCTGTAAAGGCTGCGGCAGCTGCTCCGGGCACTGCCCGAGCGGAGCGGCCAAAGTCCGGCACTTCACAGACAAGCAGATATTTGCCGAAATAGACGGCCTGCTGGCCGGTTAGCGGTTTCATGAAAGGAGTCAATCGATGAAAGATTTCGAACCCGCAATTGTCGCCTTCTTCTGCAACTGGTGCACGTACACGGCGGCCGATCTGGCCGGAACATCCCGTCTGGCCTATCCGCCGAACGTCAAAATCGTCCGGGTGATGTGCAGCGGAATGGTCGACCCCAAGTACGTGATCAAAGCCTTTCTCGGCGGGGCCGACGGGGTGCTGGTGAGCGGATGCAATCCCGGCGACTGTCACTACATCAACGGGAACTACAAGGCACGGCGGCGAATCAAATTGCTCAAGGAGATCCTGCCGCAATTCGGTTTCGAACCCGAACGGCTTCGGTTGACCTGGATCGCTGCCAGTGACGGCGTTCTGCTGGCCGAAACGGTCCAGGAACTGGTTGCCCAGCTCAAGGAACTGGGACCGAGTCAGGCTAAACTTAAAATGGTCATATAAATTCCGGGTGATCACAGGTTCAACGCCCAACCCCGCAAACGGAGGGAACAATGGCAAAAACCGCACAGATCGACGTCAAGGACAAAGACCTTCTGGGCGCACTGAGAGATTTATTCAGAGCCGTGCTGACCCAGGACGCCATCCAGGCCATCCTGGTTCCCTGGCGGCTGCCCATGAAGAACGGGGTCATGCCCACCCTGATAACCGATCCGGAGCAGCTCGACGGGGCGGACCCGCTCACACCGGCATTCCCCATCAACAACGCCAAGGTCGTCTCCCGACTCACCCGCAAGGCATCCGGCGGAAAAATTGCGGCGGTCATGCGACCGTGTGAAATCCGGGCCTTTATCGAACTGGTTAAACTCAACCAGGGAAGGACCGAAGACCTGGTGATCATTGGCGTCGATTGCCTGGGGGCCTATCGAAATACCGACTACTACGGATGGGCCGGCGACGACATGGACGAAATGACCCGAACATTTGTCTCGGGCGTCCTGGGTGGCGGGGGGGGGGCCGCGGACGGCGTCGACCTGGCCCAGGCCTGTCAGGCCTGTGAGCAGCCCGTGCCTCGGGGGGCCGATATCGCCGTTGGCCTGTTCGGTATGGACACCGATAACCGGGTTCTGCTGGAAGCCCTGACCCCGGTCGGGGAAGAGCTGGCCGAAGGACTGCGTTACAAAAACGCCGATCCACCTCTGTCACGGAAAAAAGAGATCGATCGGCTGGTGGCGGAGCGGACCGCCGCTCGGGATACCATGTTCGCCGAGACCCATGAAGCGACAGACAGTCTGGAAAAGCTGACCGGGTATCTGGCCAACTGTGTCAACTGTTACAACTGCCGGGTGGCGTGCCCGGTATGCTACTGCCGTGAATGCGTGTTTGTGACGGATGTTTTCGACCACGAGCCCGTCCAGTACTTGCGATGGGCCGACCAGAAGGGGTTGATCAAAATGCCGACCGATACGGTCTTCTATCACATCACACGGCTGGCCCATATGAGTACCGCCTGCGTGGGGTGTGGCCAGTGCAGCAATGCATGCCCGAACGATATCCCGGTCATGGAGCTGTTTCGAAGTATCGCCCACAGGACACAACTCGGCTTCGATTATGAGGCCGGAAGGAGCCTGGAAGAAAAACCGCCGCTGTCGGAATTCCGGGAAGAAGAATACGCCGAGGTTGTCGGTATAGAATAAAACATATGAAAAAATTCCAAATTACAAATAGCAAATCACAAATAACGGATGATCAACGCGAGAGGTAAATGAGAGCCAATCCGGAATAGGAGCTGTGATCATGAACAGAAAAATCGGTAGAGCTCTTGTCGTTGGAGCGGGTATCAGCGGGATTCGCGCCGCCCTGGATCTGGCGGAAACCGGATACGGGGTGACGCTCATCGACCACTCCCCCCATATCGGCGGAATCCTGAGTCAACTCGATTATCAATTCCCGACAAACCACTGCGGTATGTGTAAAATGCTGCCTCTGGTCGAGCGCGACGCCGCTTCCCAGTTCTGTCTGCGCAAGGGGCTTTTCCACGAAAACATCGACATCCTCCTAAATACGGATGTCTCCACGGTGGAAGGCGAACCCGGCAATTTCACCGTGTCCCTTCGGGAAAAGCCGACCTGGGTGGACCCCCGGCTCTGTGTCGGGTGCGGGGTTTGCGAGGAGGTTTGCCCGGTCGACGTTCCGGATGCCTTCAATGAAGGGCTGAGCACCCGAAAGGCCATCTACCTTCCCGTTCCCCACGCCATTCCCAACGCCTATATCATCGACCTTCCGTCCTGTACGCATTGCGGTGAATGCGAACGCGTTTGCCCGACGGACGCCATCCGGCTGCAGGCGGACCGGCGCAAAGAGTTTCGCATCCTGGTGGTCGATGACGAACAGATCGTCTGTGATTCACTGAAGGCATGGCTGGAGGACGAGGACTTTTCTGTGGATACCGCTGAATCCGGGCCGGCGGCACTGAAGAAACTGGCCGAGACGACCTATCACCTGATGCTCACCGACATCAAAATGCCCGGTATGGATGGGGTCGAACTGCTGAAAGAGGCCAGGGAAGTGGCGCCGGATCTGTGCGTGCTGATGATGACCGCCTATGCCACCGTGGAAACCGCGGTGGAGGCCATGAAGATCGGGGCCGAAGATTATCTCGTTAAACCGTTTGATCCGGAGCAGATGATACCGAAAGTCGTGAACGTGTATGAAAACCTGGAAGCCGGTAAAACCCGACAGCTGGACGTCGGCGCCATCGTTTTCTGCGGCGGGACGGATTACTTCAACCCGGCGGACGAAAAGAATGTGTACGGGTACAAAACCAATCCCGGCGTGATGACGAGCCTGGAATTCGAGCGGGTTCTGAGCGGCACCGGCCCCAGCGGCGGGAAACTGGTCCGGCCCCACGACGGAAAGCCCGTGGAGAAGATCGCCTGGCTTCAGTGTGTGGGCTCCCGGGATGTACAGAGCAACGCGGACTTCTGTTCGAGTATTTGCTGCATGTACGCGATCAAGTAGGCGATGCTTGCCAGGGAGAGGGGAAACGGCCGGACGGAAACCGCAATCTTTTATATGGACATGCGAACCTTTGGAAAACCCTTCCAGCGCTACCGGGACCAGGCCGAAAAAACCCACGGGGTCCGGTTCGAACGGTGCCGCGTCCATACGGTGGTCCAGGACAGGCGTACCGGTGATCTGGTCATCCGGTATGCCGACCGGACCGGTCGTTCGCAGGACGAAAGATTCGACCTGGTGATCCTCGCGGTGGGACAGCGCCCGTCGAAGGGTACCCGGGAGATAGCGGAACTGACCGATATCGCCCTGAATCCCTGGGGCTTCGTCCAAACGAATCCCTTCCTGCCCGCCCGGACCGACAAACCCGGCCTGGTGGTGGGCGGATCCTACAGCGGGTTGAAAGACATCAGTGAATCGGTGATCAGCGCATCCGCGGCGTCCCTCGAGGCGTCCCGGGTGATTCACGCCGCCGGGGGCAGCCTGGCGGTCGAATCGCCGCCGGAACCGGAGATGCGGAACGTCTCCCGGGAAAACCCGAAGGTTCTGGCGGCATTGTGTACCTGTAACGGCCGGTATGCGGAACGGCTCGATGTCGAGGGAATCGCCGACCGACTGGAACGGGACCCCTGTGTCGATCAGGTACTGACCCTCGACCAGTGCTGCACCGCTACGGGCTGGGAACAGCTGGCGGAGGCCGCGAATGAAGCGAATCCCAATCGAATCCTCATCGGTGCCTGCCATCCCTATCTCTTTATCGAACAACTCAGAGAACTGGCCCGTCAAATCCATCTCGACGCCGCTCTGATGGATGTGGTGGACATTATGTCACCGGTTATTTCAGCGGGTACCGGGCCGGAAGACGACAGCGGGGACCCGGACGATTCGCCTTTCCGGAGCCTCCAGACATCGGCGCTTGAAATGGCGCTGTCCCGGCTCAAGCACCTGAATCCGGCGCCCGGCCCCACGGTCGATGTCACCCGCCGGGCGTTGGTGGTCGGCGGCGGGATTGCCGGAATGCACGGCGCGCTGGCCATCGCCGATCATGGTTACCCGGTTGACCTGGTGGAGCAGGAAGACCGGCTCGGCGGGAACCTGCACTGGCTGAGCCGGACCATCGACGGGCAATCGACCCGCCCCCTTCTCGAAGAGACGATTCAGCAGATCGAAAAGCACCCCCGTATCGACGTCCATCTGGGAACCCGCGTTGCCGATGCGCTCGGCGAAGTGGGACAATTCTATACGACCCTCGAAACGGGCGACGGTGAGGTAAAAACCGTCTCCCACGGCGCGGTCCTGCTGGCCACCGGCGGAACCGAAGCACCGACGTCAGACTACGGTTACGGCACCTCCGAAGCGATCATCACTCAGATGGAACTGGAGTCCCGTATCACGGAAAACGCTTTCGATCCGACGGCCGTGACGTCGGTGGTCATGATCCAGTGCGTCGGCTCCCGGGAAGAGCCGAGAAACTACTGCAGCCGGGTGTGCTGTCCGACGTCCCTTAAGCAGATGCTTTACCTGAAACAGGAGAACCCGGACATCGCCATTTATGTCCTTTACCGCGACATGATGGCCTGCGGCTTTACCGAAACCTATTTCACCGAAGCCCGTCGTCGGGGCGTGATGTTCATACAGTATTCCCCCGAAGAGAAGCCCGATGTCCTACTCTCACAGTCGGATGATTACCCGGTAGAGGTCTCCGCTTTCGACCCGGTCCTGGGGCGCTCGGTTGAAATCGGCGCCGACCTTCTCGTGCTCGCCACCGGGGTGATCCCCCGCATGCCGGAAGATCTGGCCCGATTCTACGGTGCCGGGATCGACACGGACAGTTTTTTCGATGAAGCCGAATCGAAATGGCGCCCTGTGGATTCCCTGAAGGAAGGTGTTTTTGCCTGCGGGCTGGCGCTGTCTCCCCGATCCATTCCGGATTCGATCGCCACCGCCGGGGCAGCCGCTCAGCGGTGTTTGAGAATTCTCTCCCACGAACGGATGAAAACCGGCAAGGTGGTGTCGGCGGTACGCCACAGCCTGTGCAGTCTATGCGAGCGCTGTATCGAAACCTGCCCCTACTACGCACGCTCCCTGCCGACCGATCTGGGCCGGGTGGTGGTGAACCCGGCCATGTGCCAGGGTTGCGGTGAATGTGCCTCGGTTTGCCCCAACAGCGCATCGGTGGTTCTCGGCTTCTCCGACCCGCAGATGTTTGATGTTATCGATGCGGCACTGGAAAGCGCGTTATAGGCGGTGAACCCGGGCGTTGCTGTCCGGCCGGTGATCCTCCCGGGCTGCATTCACAGGGGTTCCGCCCAGTTACCTGCCGGAAGGACCGAACATGCCGGAAAACCGACTCATCGACCGCATCTCCTCCGGAGAGATCCCCGTAAAAATCGCCATCGTGGGCGGTGGAAGGGCCTGTCGCTATTTCCTGGAGCTGCTGCAGCAGGAAACCTTCCTCAACATGAAAATCGAAATCGCCGGCGTGTGCGACATCAATCCGGAGGCCGAAGGGTTCGTCATGGCCCGGAAAATGGGGATTTTCATTACCGACAACTTCCACGATTTCTTTTCCCTCGACGATCTGGACGGTATTCTCGAACTCACGAGCAGCAACGAAGTCCTTCAGGAACTGATTCAACACCGGCCCAAACGGATCGCCATCCTGGAACACAATATCGGCCGGCTGTTCCGAAACCTCTTTGAAACCGATCTCCAGCTCAAGGCGGCGGAACAGCAGGTGGCCCATGACGAACTGGTTACCGATTTCCTCATCAAGCAGGCCAAGCAGATGATCGTGGTCCTGAATACCGACTTTACCATTGCGGATGCCAACATTGCCTACCTGAAAGCGATCCGAAAGTCCCGGGAAGAAGCGGTTGGAAAGCCCTGCTACACAGTCATGCACGGACTCAAGCGGCCGTGCTCGGATTCCGAGATCGGCTTCGGATGTCCCATGGTCGAAACCCTTCGTACCGGTGAGTCGGCCCATATTATCCGAGAGGTGCCGCGGTCCGGGGACCGCGCAACTTATTCAGAAATCGTAACCTACCCAATGCAGGATCGTGAGGGGAAGATCGTACGGGTAATCGAAATCTGGCGGGACATTACCGATGCCCTGTCCCAGCGGGTTGACGAACGGGTCGAGATCCTGAAAGCGAACCTCCACAAAATCGTACAGGAAGACCGGATGATCTCGCTGGGAAAACTGGCGGCCAGCTGCGTCCATGAGATCAACAATCCCATCCAGGGGCTGCTCACGTTCAGCCATATGATGATGGAGATGCTGTCGGCGGAAACGCCCTCCCCGGATGAACGTCAGGACCTGAAACACTACGCCACACTGATGAGCGGTGAACTGGAACGGTGCGGCAGCATTATTTCAGGCCTTCTCTCATTTTCACGATCCACCGAAATGGAGAACACGCGCCTGGACCTGATCGACGTGGTGGAGGCCGTCCTGGCACTGACCCGGCATAAAATAGAACTGCAGAATATCGAACTGGACCTGCGGGCTCCGACCAAACCGCTCTATATTTACGGCGATCCCAACCGGCTGCAGCAGTGCTTTCTAAACCTGATTTTCAACGCCATCGAATCAATGCCGGAAGGGGGAAGTCTGTCGATAGAACTCAGAGAAACGGACGAGTGGGCGTGCATCGAAATTACGGACAGTGGATACGGGATCCCCGCCGATTCCCTCGATCATATCTATGATCCCTTCTTTTCGACGAAAAATTCCGGTGAAGGCACCGGCCTGGGGCTGTCGATCGTTTACGGTGTAGTGAAAGTGCATGAAGGCGATATCGCGGTACGAAGCCATCCCGGCGAAGGGACATCGTTTACGCTCCGGTTTCCCATCGTCAGGCCAACGGAGGTTTCCAATGTTCAGTAAACTTCGCATAATGATCGTTGACGATGAGATGATCGTGCGCGAATCGTTTCTCCACTGGTTTACCAAGCAGGGCCATGTCGTGGACAGTGCGGTTTCCGGTTTCGAAGCCCTTGAAAAGATCGAGCGCACGCCCTTTGATCTGCTCTTTGTGGATATCAAGATGCCGGGAATGGACGGCATCGAACTCCTTGAAACGGTCAAATCCGAATACCCCGACACCCTTGTCGTCATTATTACCGCTTTCGGGTCGATCGAAACCGCTGTGAAAGCCATGAAAATCGGTGCCAGCGACTACCTGCTCAAACCGTTCCGCCCGGACCAGCTCAATCTGGTCATGGAAAAAATCCTTCAGCAGCGGACGATGACGTCGGAATACAACTACCTCAAGGGGCGCCTCGAAAAAATCACCCGCTTCGATAATATTATCGGCGCGTCCGAACCGATGGAAGCCATATTTCAACTGATTCCCGAGATCGCTGAAAATGACGCCTCCGTGCTGATTATTGGAGAAACCGGGACCGGCAAGGAACTCGTGGCAAAGGCCATCCACGCCAAAAGCCCGAGGGCCTCCTATCCGTTCATTCCCATCAACTGCGGCGCGATTCCGGACTCGCTCCTCGAAAGTGAGCTGTTCGGACACTGCAAGGGCGCCTTTACCGGAGCGACCCATGCTCGAAAGGGATTTCTCGAGGTGGTCTCCGGTGGAACCCTGTTTCTCGATGAAATCGGCGAAATCAGCCCGAAAATGCAGATCGATCTGCTGCGGGTGCTGGAGGAGAAGAAAATCACACGCGTCGGGAGCAGCGAGCAGATCGATGTCGATTTCCGCCTGATATCGGCAACACGCCGGAACCTCGAAGAACAAATCGCCGGCAAAACGTTCCGGCAGGACTTTTTTTACCGCATCAAGGTGATCGAGATCCAGATCCCGCCGCTGCGGGAGCGCAAGGGGGACATCCCCCTGCTGGTCGAACATTTTCTGGAAAAATACAGCCAGGAAACGACCAAGCATGTGGATCACGTAACGGCGGATGCCAGAAACCATCTCATGCGCTACGACTGGCCCGGAAACGTCAGGGAACTGGAAAATGCCATCGAGCGGGCCGTCGTTCTATCCCGGCGCCGAACGCTGGATATGCGTGACTTTGCCTTTCTTATGCCGCCGGAGACCTCTGCCCCGGGCCGTCGCACACTCCTGGAAATGGAGAAAGACCATATCCTGAAAACCCTCGAGGAATTCAACTGGAATGTCACCCGATCGGCCGAAGCCCTGGGGATCAACCGCGTCACCCTGCACAAAAAGATCAAACGCTATGGTCTGAAGGACCGTGAATAGCGCGCTCGAAAATCTGGCGGCGCGTATTCTGATCGGCGTACTGCCGGTCGGGATGGTGCCGGAAATCGCCCCCAAGATTACGGCCGCCCATATCTCCGGCTATCTGAATCTGCCGGCAAAGGTGCTCGGTCCCGCGGAAATCCCGGAAGAGGCTCTCAACAGCCGGCGCCTTCAGTACGATGCCGGGCGAGTGCTGGATATCTTCGAATCACGGAATTTCGGCGACTTTCGAAAAGTCGTTGCGCTTCTCGATATCGATCTGTTCGTTCCCATCTTCACCCATGTCTTTGGAGAAGCCCGTCAGGGAGGAAACGTCGCACTGGTCTCTCTGTACCGCCTGGGAAAACATCCGGACGGTTCCACACCCGCTTTGCCCCTGCTTCATGAACGGACGGCCAAGGTTTCGCTCCACGAACTCGGGCACCTGTTTGGCCTGTTCCACTGCGAGGACGACCGCTGTCTCATGCACTTTTCCGGCGGCCTGGAGGCCCTCGACGGACTGCCCCTGCACTTCTGCCGCTACTGCCTCCGGTATTTCAACGAGGCGGTGGCCAACGGAAAATAAAAAACCGCGCCACAGGACACGGTCTAATACCTCTGTTCAAATCCGAATTTCGGATTTATCCGGACGCTTTTTAGCGTGGCAATCGATGGTGAGTCTGGCCGAAAGGCCAGACCCATCACGATTATTTAGAAGCTATCTCAAAAAAGTCTGTTCGCCCGATATCGGTGTTGAACCCTCGTCGCAAATCCTCAACATACTCAAGTATGCCTGCGGTCTGCGACTCGGGTTCGCCTTGATCTCGAACGAATATCCGTTTTTTGAGATGGCTTCTATATATCAGGATACACTTTCCGTGCGCAGGAATTCACCCACCAGTGTATCCCATCCGATCCCCGGAAAGCTGCCGTAAATATCGCTGATCAGCTCACCACCGGTGGCGGCCAGCTGCTCGTATTCCGACCCCATGAGACCCATCAGGCGCTGGCTTTCCAGGTCCATCCAGTGGATGCTCTCTTTCCCGAAATAGAGCTGCTTCAGGTTCCGTTTCGGGAAGTCCGGCTCAACGATAAAGAGCCAGCCCTCCTGATAAGGATCTTCGTGGGCGATCTCCGGGTGCTCCCGGGCGCCCGTATTGACCGCCAGAACCTGGCCGGATACCGGTGCAAGGACCGCAGCGCTCTGGTCCTCACGGCTGAAGGTCCAGCTGACCGCATTCTGTTTCACCCGTTCACCGAGCGGCGGCAATGTCAGCGATTGGATCGGTCCGAAAAGTTTCCCGAAAAAATCGTCCATCCCGACCCGAACCCGGCCGCCGTGCTCGAAGCGGGCCCAGCTGTGGCCCATGTGGTAATAATACCCGTCTGCCATTCGATACCCGGAGGCCACGAGGATTTCCGGCGCGGTTGGCGTCTGTTCGAAATCGACTTCATCGAGCATCTGATCGAATGCGCAATGGTAGCATTCATAGTTCTGGGTACAGATCTTCGGGGCATCGATTCTTCCGGTCAGAGCATGCCGGCACGGCCGATTGGCGCCGTCATACTTCTCCTTCAGGTATGACACCCATTTCGGTGCTTCCTCCCGGCTGTCCACGTGCGGGGTCATTCCCATTGCTTTTCGCATACCTTTGTCAAAGGGACAGTTGTTACAGTCGTACGCGTTGTCGCAGAGACGAAAATTGACGACGCCGGCCTTCATCCAGATGCATTTGTCCTCGACCACCTGAAATCCGACAACGGTCCGGCGGGCCTTTTTCTCTTTTGATACCGCTTTCTTCATGCGGTTCACCTCCTTTCTATTCACTAGGCCGCATCCGGCTGAACTTCGGCCATATCGACTTCGAGTGCATCCAGCCACTGATCGAATCCGCAGTGGTAGCACTCATAGTTGCGGGTGCAGCGTTTCGGCTCGTCTATCCGCCCCTCCAGGATATGGGTGCAGAGGCGGGACGACACCATCCGATCGCCGTCTCTGGTTATCGTTTTCATACCCGATCCCTCCTGTGCCTTGTGTGATTTCCGGATTACCGGGAATCCGTCTGTTCTCCTTCAACCTGTCTTTCTCCATTGCAACCCGGATGCCAGTGCCCAAAGTCTAAAGTAACCACCTTTAATTATTATAAATATTTGATTTTTGCGCTTGTTTCGGGCAGGACGGTGGATAGGCACAGTGATGCGATTGGCTACAGTTCGATTCCGAAAAAAGGGGTAAAAAGTTATTAAATCTTGTTATTTCAGCAGGATATACCCATGTAGCCGGTTGCATCAGCGGGTGTAGCCGGCCGATACCGGTCCGGTTGCCTGAGGCGGTCCCGGATTGCCATGAACCCGTCGTGCACCGAACCCGTTCTGCTGTTGGAACAATTATTATATGTGGTCAATACCGCCCTCTCGAGCCGTCACCCAACCCCCTCCACTCACTGCATAAGACAGGATTTATTAAAATCGATTCAGGGACTGACCGGCATTCATCTTTCCGCTTGACTTACGTTGAGAGTTCTTTTTAATATCCGGTTTTGTATCCTATCATTCACACGTCATTACCTGTTCGTATAAACCATAACTTGTCAGTAAGGAGGAGCAGAAACATGGCCAATCCGTATGAAGCTGCATTTGAGCAATCGATCAATGATCCGGACGCCTTCTGGGGGAAAGCGGCCGAAGACGTCGCCTGGACCAAAAAGTGGGACAAGGTTCTCGACGACTCCAACAAACCGTTTTATCGCTGGTTCGTGGGCGGCGAACTCAATACCTGCTACAATGCCCTCGACCTGCATGTTGAAGAAGGCCGCGGCGATCAGCCGGCATTGATCTATGACAGTCCCGTTACCGATACGATTAAATCCTATACCTACAAAGAACTGACAGACGAAGTGGCAAAATTCGCCGGCGTCCTCAAAGGCCTGGGTGTCGCCAAGGGCGACCGGGTGCTGATCTACATGCCGATGATCGCTGAAGCGGCCATCGCCATGCTCGCCACGGTCCGCATCGGCGCCGTGCATTCCGTGGTTTTTGGCGGATTTGCCGCGGCCGAACTGGCTACCCGTATCAACGATGCAAAACCCAAGGTGATCGTCTCCGCCTCCTGCGGCATCGAGGTCACGAAAGTCATCAAATATAAACCGCTCCTGGACGAGGCCATTGAAATCGCCGAGTCCAAGCCCGAGAAATGCGTCATCTTCCAGCGCCCCATGGAAACCGCTTCCATGATCGAGGGAAGGGATGTGGATTGGGTGGAGGCGATGGGAACCGCCCAGCCGGCCGATTGCGTACCGGTGGCGGCTACCGATCCGTGCTACATTCTCTATACCTCCGGAACCACCGGCCAGCCCAAGGGCGTTGTCCGGGACACCGGGGGCCATGTGGTTGCCCTCAAATGGACCATGAAAAACATCTACAACGTGGATGCCGGGGACACCTACTGGGCCGCCTCCGACGTAGGCTGGGTTGTGGGACACTCCTACATCGTCTACGGCCCCCTCTTCAAAGGCTGCACCACGATTCTGTTCGAAGGCAAACCGGTGGGCACACCGGATGCCGGCGTCTTCTGGCGGGTCATCTCCCAGCACAAGGTCAAAACCATGTTCACTGCCCCGACCGCCTTCCGGGCCATCAAGCGGGAAGACCCCCAGGCGGAGATGATGAAAGAATATGACCTCTCAAACTTCAAATACCTCTTTCTGGCCGGCGAACGGTTGGATCCGGACACCCTGAAATGGGCCGAAAATAGCCTGGGCGTGCCGGTCATCGACCACTGGTGGCAGACCGAAACCGGATGGGCCATCTGCGCCAACTGCGAGGGCCTCCATCATTTTCCGGTCAAGGAAGGCTCCCCCACGAAGCCCGCACCGGGATGGAATCTCCAGGTGGTGGACGAGAGCAACCAGCAGGTCGCTGCCGGCGAAATCGGCGCACTCGTGGTCAAACTGCCCCTGCCTCCGGGGACCCTGCCGACCCTGTGGAAAAACGATCCGCGGTTCCTCGAGTCTTACATGGAAGAATTCCCGGGATACTACAAGACAGCCGACGCCGGCTTCATCGATGAAGACGGGTACGCATTTGTCATGTCCCGTACCGACGATATCATCAACGTGGCCGGACACCGCCTGTCCACGGGTGCCATGGAAGAGGTTCTTTCGGATCATCCGGAAGTGGCCGAATGCGCCGTCCTCGGAGTGGAAGACCAACTCAAGGGTCAGGTTCCCGTCGGATTCGTCGTTCTGAATGCCGGTGTGGATCGGCCCCACGACGAAATTGTCGGCGAAGTGATCCAGATGGTTCGGGAGCGCATCGGGCCGGTGGCCTCGTTCAAAAAGGCCACGGTGGTGAAGCGGCTGCCCAAAACCCGTTCGGGGAAGATCCTGCGCGGCACCATTCAGAAAATTGCCGACAACCAGGATTTTAAAGTTCCGGCCACCATCGACGATCCGACGATCCTGGGCGAGATGGAAGAAGCACTCAACACCATCGGTCTTGCCAAGGCTCGCAAATAATTTATAACGGACACAGTAGACAAAAAGCCGGCACGGAAATTCCGTGCCGGCTTTTTTTAATCTAATCCGGACATTGCACCAACCGGAGACGTTCATGATCAAGGCGCTTCGAGGTGAAGCTGTAGTCCATCTACCGCGAACCTCGAATAACGAAGAGCATGGACGTCTCCGGTTGGCCCGCAAGGGTGAAATCTTTTGAGGTCGTTCGTCCGTTTTCGAGGGCTACAAATTGCATTACGGCCTAATGACTCATCATTCACACTGAAACCCCGATATTGTTTCTTTTTAGCTATTTGCTGAAAAGATTTCATGCAATGTTCGGATTAGCTTCGGTATCGGAAACCGGCGCTCCGAAACCTCCGTGGAACTGGAAACCGATCCTGAACCGACAGATTCCGACCCTGTCCCATGCTCTCGACTCAGGTTGACAGCGGCTTGCGCGGCGTTAATTTTTTTATATACAATTGTTTATCGCCACACCCAAAATGGCTATCCATTGCGTTTCGACGTCTCTCCGTCACTTGCCGCCGCTGCGCTGACCCTATCTTGCCGTCTCCGCCCGGATTCCAACGGGCATCCGCTCGAGCTCTCGTTCATGCCGACCCGGTAGGCAAGGGGGTCCATTGTAAGTCCGTCGCACCCAGCATGGGTGGTCGAACGTAAGGGGTGGTTTCAGACACACGCTATCGAATATGGATCCGGCCTGGCAATCACTGACGGTCCCTCTCGAGAGGGTGTTGGAGAAAATCAGACCCGGCATGAGCATATACCTCGGTTCCGGGGCAGCGGAACCACGCGCGGCCATCCGGTACCTGCTCAGCCACGGCAAGAGCCGTCTGGAGGATCTTGAGCTGATCCAGCTCATGAGCTTTGGTGAAGCGATCTCCGACGAGGCCCGTAATGCGGGACATGTCCGGTTGAAGACCTTTTTCTCCGGGTGGCATGCCGAATCCGCCATCGGTGAGGGTCGCGTGGATTTTATCCCCTCCCGCTTCGTTCACATCCCCCAGCTCATCAACTCCGGCCTCATCCACATCGATGTCGCCATCGTTCAGATTAAGCCGCCCAATGAGGCCGGATATTGCAGCCTGAGCGTCGCCGTGGATGCGGCACGGGAAGCGATGGAGCAGGCCACCTTGAAGATCGGAGAAATCAATCCCTGTGTGCCCTTTACGTTGGGCGACACGGTCGTTCCCATGGCGGAATTCGATCTGTTGACGGTGTCGGAAGTCCCGCCGTTTTATTTCCAGCACCCGGAAACCGATGCCCTGATGGACCGGATCGCCGCCAACGCCGCGGCCCTGGTGGAAGACGAAAGTTGTGTGGCATTTTCCACTGGTCCGTTGTTCCGGTCCTTTGCCCGTCAACTCGAAACCAAACGGGATCTGGGCATTCACTCGCCGTTTTTCACCGACGCACTGATGGCTCTGGTAAACAGCGGGACGGTGACAAATCGCCGCAAGGAGATCCATCGCGGCAAATCCCTGACAACCTATGCCGTCGGCAGCAAATCTCTGCTGAACTGGCTGGATCACAATCCCCTGGTGGAATTTCAGTCTGTGGACAAGGTTTACAGTCCGTCATTTATCGGACGTAATCCAAAGTTTGTGATCCTGATTCCGGTCCGAAAGGTCGATCTCTACGGGCGGCTCTGTCTTCAGACCGGTGAAAAGGGCCTCTCCATCGGGTCCGCTGATATCATGGATCTTTTCAACGGGGCCGAGTTGTCCCAGGGCGGTCACGCCATCTTTGCGCTGCCCAGCCGGTATCGTGACGGGCAATCCAATATTCTGCTTTCCATCGCCGATCATCCCAACCAATTCAGTCAGTTCGAATCGGTCCGGACCGTGGTCACCGAATACGGCATCGCCCACCTGGAAGGTTGTACGGTTCGGGAGCGGGCCCAGGCACTGATCGACATCGCCCATCCGGATGACAGAGAGCACCTCGTGGAGCGGGCCAAAGCGGCCCACATCCTGTATGCTGACCAGATTTTTTTACCCGACAGCGGAAGACTGTACCCTTCGGAAATCGCAACCGAATCGACCCTGCGGGGCGGCCTGAAAGTGCGCTATCGGGGCATCAAACCGTCGGACGAAGAAGGCATGCGTCGCCTCTTCTACCGATTCTCCGACGATTCCGTCTATTCCCGCTATTTTCATTCGGTCCGGGCCATGCCCCATTCCAAGACTCAGGAATATGTCAACGTGGATTGGCATCAGGTCATGTCCATCGTCGGGGTCATTCGCGAGGAGGGAGAAGAACGCATTATCGCCGAGGGCCGATATATCCGGATCCCCGGTTCGGAGAAAGCGGAAGTGGTGTTCGTGGTGGACGAAGACTACCAGAGCCTCGGGATCGCCACGGCCATCTACCTGAAGCTTGTTCAACTGGCCCGGGAACGCGGCATCAAAACGTTTCTGGCCGACGTCCTGTTTGCCAACGCGCCGATGATGAAGGTGTTTCAGAAGGGCAACCTGCCGATCCATGCGTATCTAGAGGCCGGAACATACCACCTCAGTATTGATCTCAAATAGCAGGCGTCTATAGAAGGTCGTGAAACTGACGGGACAAACTCTCTACTCTCCCACGGGCGCCGCATTCTCTGAACACCTCGATGGCTTTGCCGAGGCAGTCCTTGGCCCCCTGGCGATCTCCTCTCCGGTTCTTCAGCTCGGCATACAGCGCATAGTGCTTTCCCAGATGGAGAATCAAGCCGTTTTGGCGATCGGCATCAATCGCCTTTTGAATCCAGCCTTCAGCCTCCTCAAGACGCCGGCCACCGATGTCCATCAGGATGTCGGCGATATACATCGGCATCAGTCCGGCATTGAAGAGGACCTGGTTGTCTTCGTAATATCGATATAGCGCATCCAGGTCCACGGCCCGTTTATCATCTTTGACCCTGGCGCGCTCCAGGGAAAGTTTGTAGAAATTGATTAACGAGGGAACGAATTTGACGCGTTCCGATTGCGCAATGGCGCGATCATAGGCGCTTTGTGCCGCGGTAAAATTGCCTAAATCAAAATAGGTGTCCCCGATGTGCCTCTGGATCATGGCACCGACCGTGAAATAGTCAATTTTTTCGCTAAATTCGGCAGCCCGGAGCAGCAGTCCTTCGGACGCCTTGAGCAAACCACGGCAATAGCAGGAATATCCATGACTGGCATAGGCATATGTCTTTGAGTAGATATCCCCGCTTTCCTCGGCGATTTTCAGAGCCATTCCTGTTGTCTTCTTGCCCAGTTCCAGCTTCCCCTGCCAATTGTATATCCATCCGCCGATCATGCTGTTCAAGGAGGAAATGCCCCAGAGGCTGTTGGCCGCCTCGTTGATCTTGAGCGCCTGCCCCCAGTGATCCAAGGCTCTGTCGAACTTGCATTTAAACACCAGCGCCAATCCCAACCAGTAGTTTGCCATCCATAGCGACAGGATGTCATTTAAATTCCGGGCGGTCTCAAGGGCCTCCTCCAAATACCGGAAGGCCCGGGGGTAATCCTCCTCGATCACGTAGCAGTGGGAGCCGATGATGGTGTAAATCTGGGAGACACGTCGCAGATAGTTGCGTTTGATCGCCAGTTCGAGAACAGGCGAGACCGCCTGTTCGGCCTCCACGTGGTAACTCATGTTGATGTTGTAGAGCCCCAGTGCGGTCCGGGCATCGATGATGCTGATTTCCTGTTCTTCGGTTTGAGGCAGCCGTTCCAGACAAAAAATGCTTTTCTCTGTATAGGTTATGGCATCCAGAAAGGAGGCGGTCTTTTCGAGCCGCTTGGCCGCCAGTTTACAGAAGGTTCCTGCCTTCGCATAATCTTCCCCAGCCAGATAATGCTCCGCGAGAATGCCGGCATATTCATCGAGACTATCGGAGAATAGTTCTTCAATGGCAGCACCGATTTCCGAGTGGAGTGCTTTCCGTCGGTCTTTCAAAATGGAATCGTAAATCACCTCCCGGGTCAGGGCGTGCCGAAAGACATAGATCGACTGGGGATAGACCCCCCGCTCGATGAGGAGCTCTGAATTTTTAAGCACCCCCAGGGTCGCCTGCAATTCTTCTTCCGGAAAGCCTGCAATCCGTTCAATCAAACGATGGCTGAACTCCCTTTCGATGATCGACCCGATCTGCAGAAGTTCTTTTGCGGATTCTTTCAGGGTATCTACACGGGCCATGATCACATCGCTGATGGTAGACGGTATGGACAGTTCTGCCAGGTTTTTGGCCAGGCGATAGGTGTCCTCTGCTTTCGTAATAATGTTCAGATCCAGAAGGGATGTCACAAACTCCTCGATGAACAAGGGGACACCTTCGGTTTTTTCCAGGATCAAGGTCTCCACTTTGCGGTCCAACTGCCGGGTCTTTAAGAGATGGACCACCATGGACAGGCTTTCACGTCTCAGCAAACGATTCAAACTGATCTGGCAATGATAGGATTTGAGACTCCAGGCGGGCATGAACTGGGGGCGATAGGTAAAGATCAACAATATCCGTGCGCCCGGAACATAGCTGAGAAGATCATTGATCAAATCGATAGAACTGGTATCGGCCCAATGCAGATCCTCGATGGCAACGATCAAGGGGCGGATTTCCGAACCTTTGATCAATATCTGGAGGACCGCCTCATTGAGCCGTTCTTTCAGCGATTGCAGACTGATCGTGAAGCGGTCCAGGCCAGAGTCTTTAACGGATAGAAGTTCAAGAAGATAAGGAAGTATGCCGGACTCCTCGATTTCCAGGAATTCTATCCCTTCCAGGATCCGCTGCCGAACGGCACTATCCTCATCGCCCTCCTGGATCCGAAAAGCCGACTTTAATATATCGATGACCGGATGATAGGCGACACCCTTGCTGTAGGAAAGGCATTTTCCTTCCAGAAAAAGCACATCTTCATGGGTTACTGATTTCCGAAACTCGTACAGGAGACGAGACTTTCCCATTCCCGCCTCACTGACAATGGAAACGGCCTGACCGCTGCCGGCCTTGGCTCGTTCAAAGCTGTCTGCCAGCAGTTCCAGCTCCCGTTCTCTTCCCACAAGAGGGGTCAGGCCCCTTTCGGCGCTGACGTCGAATCTTGTGCGGCGTCCACTGGGAGCAATCACCCGGAATACCTTGACGGGTGTTTCGGTCCCTTTGAGCCTTTTTTCGGCAACGGCTTCAAAGTGGAAAAACCCCTCGGTGAGTTTGAACGTATCCTCGGTAACGTATGTGGTGCCGGGAGCTGCCAGGGTCTCCATCCGGGAAGCCAGATTGATGGTGTCTCCCATGGCGGTAAACTTGATGCGCAAATCGTTACCGATGGCACCCACCACCACCGGTCCCGCGTTGATTCCGATTCGAAGCAGAATCGGTGGAAGATCCAGCTCCGCGCCAACCTTCTGGCTGAATTTGATCATTTCCCGGTGGATGGCCAAAGAGGAACGGATGGCCCGCTGGGGGGCGTCTTCCACGGCGATGGGCGCACCAAAGAGGGCCAGAATACCGTCTCCCCGGATCTCATTAACCGTGCCCCCGTATTCGTGAACCTTGTGGATCAGAATCTCGAGCACCTGGTCCATCAGGGAAAAGGTTTGCTCCGGGCCGAGCCGATGGGTGATCTGGGTAAACCCTTTCATGTCGCAAAACATGACCGTCACCTGCCGGCGCTCCCCTTCGATCTTATCCTTCTGGGAGAGAATGCGCTCGGTCAATCCCTCGGGAAGATAGCATTGAATCCGTTTTAACTTGTCGTGGAGGGAAAGTTCAGGGGGGGAAAATTCGTCCGGGTCCGTAAGCCGCCGACCACACCCATTGCAGAATTTGGCGTTCAGCGGCAAGACCTTGCCGCAGTCGGGGCATCGAAGTTCGATCTTTTGCCCGCATTCGACACAGAACTTGGAGTCGTCCGAATTCTCGAACTGGCATGCTGGGCATTTCAGGGTCATGTCCAAACCCGTTTACGGTTTCGAGCGGTCCATTCTTTTGAGTATCCTGGCACAGGCCCCGGGACTCGGCTGTTGATTGATATCCACCACCAGGATCGACCGGATAATGCCGTCGGTGTCGATGAAAACCAGGGCCCGTTCCGTGAGGCCGTCGGAGCGGAGGACGCCGTACCGGTTGGCGACCGCGCCGTGGGGCCAGAAGTCCGACAACACCTCGAACCAGAGCCCGCCCATCTGTCGGGTCCAGGCATGGAGGGTCGGGATGTTGTCCACGGTGATGCCGAGCATCACCGCCTCATTCTCCTCGAACAGATCCTGTATGAGATTGTAGCCCGGCCATTGGCCCGAACAAATCGGCGTAAACGCCGCCGGCACAAACGACAGCACGACTTTCTTCTTTCCCCGATATTGACTGAGGGTGATCTGTTTGCCCGAAACGGACGGCAGGGTAAAGTCCGGTGCCGGCTGACCGGCATTCACCTTCAGTTCACTGTCCAGGGGCTTTAATTTACCGAGGCCGTATACGTTGTCCTGCAGTGTGTCGGTGTATACAACGGATGGAAAGCCAATCATGATCGTAATCCCGGCCAGCAAGAAAGCCCGTTTTGAACAACGCGTCATGGAATATCCTTTTTTAAGTGCGACAGAAATATGTCTGAGCCAAACCGCTGAGAGGAGGTCATGGGTTGACAGGTTATTTGTTCTCAAAACCGGGTGGCGACTTTTGCCAGGGAAATCCCTTTTGGGCCATTTCATATCCCAAGTTGAAGAGTTTTCCCATGTACACAGGATCGAAGTCTTCAGTGGATTTCTCATTGAATGTATCCGGAATATACGCCAGTCGGTATGTCATCTTATCTTTTTCCGCCTGGAGATACAGTCGCTGCAAATCGCCGTTCGCCTGGGTACGGATCAGCAGGTTCACGGACCGCCCGGCGATCCTGGTCGCCTTGTTCGGCACAATTTCAAATCTCGGATTGATAAAGCCGTTTCGGATAATCCAGAGGTGGCTTTTTCCCCGTACTCCCAGCTCTTTTTTCGCCTTTCGTTCATCTAGACTGGCCGGGTAGAGAAATACTTGGTTGGCGGTGCCGCCGTCCACATGCATCTCGTCAAACGTCTCTTCTCCGGCATCCACTTTCATCAGTACCGGTGGAAACATCCCGGGAATGGACGCCGACGCCAGCAGCACATCGCGAATGAGCTGCACCGCGTCCGGGTGTCCGCTGTTGGCGATGGCACCGATGTTCCACATCACCGGACGGCCGGCATCCAGGTTGGCGGTGCCGATGAACAGCCGGCGCCCCCTTTTGTGTTCGGCCGCGATCGCCTCGATGAGCGGGCCGTCGATAATATCCTTTAGAATATTCTGCAGGGGGGTAGAATCTGCTCCGGCCTCTCGCCGCAGCAAGGCAAAGATCCACCGCTTCTTGAGGATATCCTTCGTCGAGGTGGTGGTATAAAATTCTTCCAGGATAGAATCTTTTTCCGGGCCGATAAACGCAAAGGGCGCGATCAGCGCGCCGGTGCTGATACCGGTGACCATGTGAAACGCCGGGCGGTTGCCGGCAGCCGTCCAGCCTTTCAGAAGCCCGGCACCGAAGGCGCCGTTTGCCCCGCCGCCGGATATCGCCAGATAATGAACGGGCCGGTTAAAAGCTTCCGGATCTTCCATCTCGAGCTGGTCTCTGGTTTCGGCATATTTTTCGACCAAGTCTCTCGGCAGAGCATCCCCCCACCATCTTGCACTTGGAATGGCGATCCCCTCGTAGATCATCTCGTCAGAGAGTCCCTCGGGCAGTGGGTTTCGCGGCGGCGCCACGGCGCAGCCGGCCAGCAAGGCCATCGCCAGCACCAGCAGAACCATCCGGATCGCAACATGATGAGCCATGAGTTTTGGCCCCGTGGAAGAGGTATTCCGTTTTTTCGATGGGAGTGAGGCTTGGCGGTTTGGATGTGACCCCATCGAGGCGTGTGAATCCGCTTTGGGGATCTTCGTCATGGACCGTCCGTGATACATGGCTGAATCTCCTAAGAATGGTTTCATGGGATCGTTGGAATATTGTTTAGGTTAGCTTAAGGAACGTCATAGATCAATGATCTGACATCATACCGCTGCCGGATGATGGAATGTCATTGAAATTCGCTTTTTCTTCAATGGTAAAATCGTGGAGCGATTTTACTACCACCGGAAATTGATACCGATGACCGGGCCGTGCATGATGGCCTCGTACTTGAAAAGCTGCGGGCCGCTGCCCTCTTCATAGTCCTGGTACAGGGCGCGGTATCCGCCCACAAAGGAGACATGTCGAAACGGCTGCCAGTCAAATATGGCCGCTCCCTGGAGCGCCAGGTTCGATCCCACACCGAATCCGCCGACATCACCCCGCAACCCGAGAGACCAATTCTCTGAAAACCCCCAGATCCAGCGCAATCCGAACATGGGGTCGATCCATTCCCTGGTGCCATCGAGCACGGAAGTGCCGTTGATCTTGAGATCGTTGTCCAGATTGGTGTAGCGGGCCCCGAAAATGGCGTCCAAATAGTGGGTTCTCCTGTGAAGAAAGCGGTACAGAAAGGCCCCTTCTGCGATCTGGGTTTTGAGGTCGAAATCGACAGTCCCAAGAACCGGCACCGTTTTATCTGCGCTCAAGTTGATATAGTTGTAGTCGAACAGAAAACCGTATCGGTTTCGGTACATTCCTTCGAAGTGGCCGGTAAAGGCAGCATTCAGGTTGTCGAAGATATCCTCGAATTGGACCTCGATGCCGGTTGTTTTCGGACCAATGGTCTGCTCGCCGTCAATGCCCACCGCCCAGAGATAAAAAGGCGCCAGGTTGAATTCCCACGCCCTGTGCCATTTGACCTTCTGGGCACAGGCCGGTCCGTTGAACAGCAGACAGACAACAACCACTCCGGTGAGAAGTGCCGGCATCCTGGGATTTGTCATCGAAGCAGCCCTCCTATTTTGGATTCGCGGTTTCCTACTAATACCTGCATGGGGGCAGGTCAGTCAACTGAATGGAAGGGATAAATAGGTAATGGATGGGAAGAGCAGCTAGCCCGAACATTGCATGAACTCTCTTCAGCGGGTGGCTGAAAAGATATAATATCAAGATGTTATTGTAGTAACTGGGCTATTCCGTGAACACACAGTTCGTACCGCCTCGATAACGGATAAACGAGCTGAAAAGAGTTCACTCTTCGAGCCAAAAGGAGAAGCCCTTGGGCTGCGTTATTCGAGGCTTGCGGTAGGTGGACTACAGCTGCACTTCGTAGTAAGCAGCGCATCGCGAGGCGACTTGCCGACTCCGCGTAGCGGAAAGACGGCAAAGGGTACGTCAGAACCTGTGCAACCCCGTCAGGAAATGCCTTGCCCAAGAACTTCTCCTTTTGGTGCAATGTCCGGGCTATTCCGGTTGGGCGAATTCAAAATCGATAATCTGTCCGGAGCGGAATCGTTTCACCACTTCAGGAAGCTGATTCGGCAGGGAGACGACAAACCGGGTGCCGCGGCCGGGAGTCGATTCCACCTCGATCTGCCCGCCATGCTGGCGAATGATCTTGTCCGTGATAAACATGCCCAGTCCGGTACCCCGGTTGCCCTTGGTGGAGTAAAACAGATCGAATAACTGCCGTTGGGCATCGGCGTCCATGCCGATGCCGTTATCGGAGATGTTGAACTGAACCAATCCGTTTTCAGGGTAGCAATGAAATGAAATGGTGTGGTCTTTTTTCGAGGGGTCCTCCCGGCAGGCATCGGCGGCATTTTCCAGAATGTTGATCATGGCCGATCGCAACAGGGTGCGGTCGATTTCAAACATCCCGCACGCGTTATCAAATTCGAGAACAAACCCAATATCTTCTTCCCGTAGACGCATTTCGAAGGTGGAGGCCACATCCCCGGCAAAATCCAGGACGTCCACCCGTTCCCAGTTCAGCGTCCGTTCCTTGGCATAATAAAGAATGTCGAACACCACCCGCTCAATACGCTCGATCATCTGCCGGGTGATGTCAATGCCCTCTTCTACTTTTCCGGATTGATTCCGGCGGTGTCCGGAGTCAATCAGATACAGTCCTCCGTTGAGACCGGTAAGAATGCCTTTGATGCCGTGGGCGATGGAACCGATCAGCAGGCCTAACGACGCCAGATTGTCCCGGAGTTGCCGAATCTGGGTGACATCCACAAACATGACCAGAATCTGAATCAGTTTTCCTGTACGCGTTAAAATCGGCGAGGTCCACACCAAAGAGTTGAATCGATCACCGTCGGCCGGGTTCAGGATCATTTCCGATTCGTGGGGCTGGCCATCGTCCAGGGTCTGGGAAATCGGATCGGTCCCGACCCGGGTCTGCTTAAACACCTCAAAAAATCGGAACCCGGTGACCTCACCGAAATCGTCCCGGAAGCGCTGATTTAGCGTGGTGATTCGCAAATCGCGATTCAGCACGGTGATATAACAGGGAACGGCGTCAAATAGCTGCTGATACCGATGCTGGGTCCGTTGAAGCTCGTTTTTCAGGCGCCGGACATCCCGAACGCCGGCTGCCACTTCCAGCACCAGTTCGATCTCGCCATCGTTGTTGTATATCGGGGCCGTATGCACAATGACCGGCACCCGCAACCCGCTCCGGTACTTAATGACGGCCTTGTCCTCCCGGACCTGCTCACTGCGAAAGGTCAAACCGACCGGGCATTCATCGGCGGAGGCCCATGGCTCCTGATAGATCTCCCAGCTGTGTTTCCCGATTTTATTTCCCAGGAGTTTCCGGTAGGCCGCATTGGCGGAGACGATGATGAGGCTCCGATCATGCACCGACACCAGATAGGGCATCTGGTCGAAGTATTTTACGCCGCCTTCCACCTCTTCGGATATCCGCTCGATAAATAGCGAGATGTTGTCCAGGACCTGGTTGACGGCGATAAACCGTTCCGACTCCAGCGCTTCACTGAGCCGTTCCTGAAAGATCGAATCGACGCCGGAACGGACCCGGGAGGCATCTTGCCGGCGGGATTGGATCCTGCTGACGGCACGATCCAGAACGAGAAGAAGATAGATCTTCTCGCTGTTTTCAGGAAGAATATCCGATGCGCCGGCAGACAAGTAAGACATGGCGGAACGGCTGTCGGTATCGACCAGAACAATGACTTCCGTCTCCGGGGCGGTTTCCTTAATTCTTCTCAACACGTTAAATCCGGCCTTCCGGTCAAGTCGCGCCGAGGCCAACACCACCTCCGGTGGTTCACGGCGCACCGTTTCCAGGGCCGCCTTCATGCTCTTGGCCATTTCCACCGGAAATCCGGAGTCCGTGAGTATCTGTTCCAGGCGGGCCCGGCGTTTTTGATGCGCATCGGCGATAAGAATGCGAAGGGAAGAGATATGATTTCCTTTCGGCCCATGAGCGACATAGTCGCACTTCATAACATCATTGACCGATGTTATTCGGGAGCCCTCTGGGTATGGTCACGATAAAACGGGAGCCCTTGCCGGGATGGCTGGATACGTGGATCGACCCGCCATGTTCCTCAATGACTTTCCTGGCGATAAAAAGACCCAGCCCCGTGCCTTCTCTGCCTTTGGAGGAGTAAAAGAGCTCGAAGATTTTTTCCCGGGTGGCGGTGTCCATGCCGACGCCGGTATCGCTGATGTCGAATCGAACCTGTCCGTTATCCGCCTTAGTTGCAAAGCGGATGCAATGAGATTCCTTGGTATCATCTCGGATACACGCATCCACCGCATTTTCCAGAATATTGACCAAGGCCGACCGGAAGTATCCGGGGTCGATCCGGAGGTCTCCTGTTTCACCATCAATGTCACAGACAAATTCGACCCCTTTGTCACGGGCGGTCGACTCAACCACGGCGGCCACTTCCCGGGAGAGGTCACCAACCCTGACCGTTTCGTAGGTCATTTCCCGTTCCTTGGCGTAGAATAGAATGTCTAGAACCATGTTGCGGATACGCTCGACCATCGTTTTGACCGTCTCCCAGCCGTCCCGGACCTGTGCCGGGTCGTCACGGGAAAGGCCGGAATCGACGAGATAGATACTCCCGTCGAGCGCAGTCAACAGCCCCTTGATCCCATGGGAGACCGAGCTGATGCGCAATCCCAGGGAAGAGAGCCGGTCCTGAAGAGCAGACTTTTCGCGCACCAGCGTCTCCAGGCTTTCCGTATACTCCCGGAGTTTTTCCCGTATGATACGCCGCTCCCGTGCCTTGTTAACCGCGTTGTTTAGGATATCGTCGTTGATTGGTTTGGTGATGAAATCGCTGGCGTCGTGCTTGAGGCTCCGAATGGCGAGATCCATATCGCCGTGGCCGGTGATCATGATGACTTCTACTTCCGGGTTTTCATGCTTGATCCGCCGCAGCAAATCGACGCCATCCATTCCCGGCATTTTGATGTCGGTCAACACAATGGACGGGTTTTCCTTCTTGAAAATCTCAAGCGCCTCGGAACCGTCCGCCGCTTCAAATACGCGATATCCGGCATCCGCAAGGGAGATATGCAGGACCCTCCGGACACCTTCTTCATCATCGACAAGAAGGATTTTGTCTTCCATGGGAAATGATCCCTAAAAAAAAATTCGAAGCACGAAATCCGAAATCCGAATGGATGAGGCACTCAGTATCTTGAGCTCACATGCATCGATAGAACAAAATCCAAATATCGAACCACTACACGAGGATTTGAATTTTGGTCATTGCAGTCTTCGGATTTGTTTCGAATTTCGATATTCGAATTTCGGATTTTACCTGCTGTTAAAAAATATGCCTCTAATTACGGACGTGACTCGAGTCCTTTGCTCTTGTCAGCAGGACACACCGCAATTTACCCGATCGTATTCTTCACAATGCCGATGAGTTTCTCCGGGTCGAAGGGTTTAGGGATGTACGCCACGGCTTTGGGAATGGCGTGATCCCCATCGATACCGCTGATCACGATGACAGGTGTGTTTTTGAGCGCCTTGTCTTTCTGGAGTTTGCGATAAAACCGCGGGCCCCACTCATCCGGCATCTGAAGATCAAGGGTGATCAGGTCCGGTTTTTCCTTCCGGACGACCTCCAGCCCCTCGCTGGTACTGTTTGCTGTGCAGGTTTCATAACCGTTGTCGCTGAACACCGCCTGAAGATACTTCACCACGATCGGATCGTCGTCGATGATCAAAATTTTCTTTGGCATAAACCTCTCCCCTGTTGGCCTGACGGTTCGGATGATCGATCATCCTTTTGTGTGGCACTCGCCACACATGATCGGTCCTTTTTTTTGTTCCAGGTGGCATCCCTTGCAGTTTTGGTGGAAGGCTTTCATCAATCCGGGCTGACGGCCTTCGACATCCAGCCCGTGACAAGCCGAGCAAAGCTGGTCCTCGGAAGATTCATCTTCGACCAGATTTCCCTCGTCATCATAGATGTGGTGACACGCGTTACAATCTTCGATCTCTGCCGTCTCGTTGTGCTCTTCATGGACAAAGATGGAGGGTGGGCGCTGGGGATTTACAAACGCACTGGAATCCACAACGACCATGTCTTCCTGGGACCAGGCGGTGACCCACAGGAATGTCGAAACGACCAGAACCAATAATATGAGGATTGCGGCCTTTTTCATGGGGTAGTCTCCTTATCCCAACTCGGGCTTTTCCATAACTTCATAGAGAATATCGCCGAAAAACTTTATATCGAGTCCAACGCCATAATGGTGAACAATATCGTGCAATCCGCTATGGCAGTTGTGACAGGGGGTGATCAGGGTTCTGGCCCCCCGTGTTTTTGCGGCAAACAACTGCTCGGCCTTGATCCGATTTCCCTGAAGGCGGGTCATCTTGTAAGGCGGTCCGCAATTGATCACCCCACCTCCGGCGCAGCAGCAGTAATTGTGTTCCTTGTTGGGTGTCATTTCCACAAATTCCTCACACAGCTGCCCGGCCACGTACCGTGCCTTTTCATCCAGACCGGCACCCCGGACCACATTGCACGGATCGTGGAGGGTGACCGGCGATTCAAATTTCTTGGCTATTTTGATTTTTCCTTCTTTCAGAAGCTCATAGTAGAAATCGATGGCGTGAACGATGGGAATCGGCGGCATCTGCCAGCCCAGCCATCGGTTGCCCATGTCGTAAACCGAGCGGAAGGCATGACCGCATTCGCCCATGACGATGCGCTTGACCTTGAGGCGGGCCGCGGTATCGAAATGGGACCGCTTCAATCTGCCCATCATCTCGTAGTCCCCGGTGAACATGGCCATGTCACTGTTGTCCCACCCGGTCGTCGCCGGCATGGTCCAGTCCACACCGGCAATATCCATGATCACGGCGGCCTGGTAGATCAGCTGGGCCTGGAATTTGGGTTCCGGGGCGATGACGCTGTACATGATGTCGGCCCCCTCCTTCTCCAACGGAATCCGCAGGGTGGGTATTTCCGCCTGGGCCTCCTCCTCCTGCCACTGGAGCGTATCGGGCCACTCATCCCCTTTGACCCACATCTGGTTGAGGTGCACCGAATGGCTGTGGGCAGTGTCCTGGATGTACTGGGGGGTGCATCCCAGTTTATGGATGATGCGCCGGACCACCGTCATCAGATAGGCGATGTCGATCCCGAAAGGGCAATACTGGGCGCAACGCTTGCATAGATTGCATTGGATGTGGGCGATCAGTGCCGCCTGTTGAATGAATTCGGGGGAGACCTTTCCCTTGTTGCGCAACATCTCCCAGATGGTCTGTTTCACCTTGCCCACCGGCGCATAATGGGGATCGTTGTCATGGGAGAGATAATAGTGGCAGGCCTCGCTGCACAGACCACAATGGATACATGTTTCGACATAGGTCTGCAGCCGTGCACCGGTCTCCCCTTTGATCACCTCATTGATGACCTTTTCGATTTTCTCCGGAGTCAGGCGAGAGATGCCGGTTGAAAGACCGATATCTATGGCCTGGGTGTCTTCCTTCTGGGCAGGTTCTGGCATGATATTTGTTCTCCTCTGATTCGAGTAATCTCTGGTTACCAGTCTCGGGTGTGGCGCACCCCGCCGAACTCAGAGCCCATGTAGGCACGGGTAAACGGTGAAAAGATCATGTGGCTGAGCCGGGTAAACGGTATGGCAATGAGCATGATCTCTCCGGCCAGGATGTGAAGTATCAGCATCAGCTGATAATCGATCCATTGGTGATACGCCAGAAAGCCCGTAAGAAACGGGGCGGCCACAACGGCCAGGATGAAATAGTCCGATGGGTAGGTGACAAACTGAACCTCCGGGGACTTGATGCGTCGAACCAGAAAATAGACACAGCAAGCGAGGACAATCAGCGTCATCACATCGGCCCAGCCGTCCGGCAGGGACCACCAGCTCACATTCCAGGCCTCATCGAAAAGAACGATGTGGGCCAACAGAAAGATCGGTGTAATGAACAGGCAGATGTGAAAGGTAAACGTCACGATGGTCAGGATCGGTTTGCGCCGCCAGTTGGTGGTGGCAAACGGGATGATCCAGCGAAAGATCGACCGGAAACTGTACTTCCAGCTCATGTAGCTGTAGATGAAGGGTTCTTTCCGATTGATCAGAGAGAACATGCGAATCAACCGAAAGAGGCATCCGCCAAAAAACACGATAAACGCCACCCACACCAGCGGCCCCGCGACAAAGTTATAGACGTCGTGCATGTTTCCCCCTATCCGGTGATATCGGTTACCGGTATGACATATCGGTTGAAGGTATCCTCCTCCACGGCACGGATCATCAATTTGTCGCCGTCCGGGCTGAACACCGGGTCCCAGACGGCCTCACATTCCTTGGACCATATCTTGTCATCGACGCAAACCGTGTAATTTCCGTTTTGCTCTACTTTCGCGGCAACATGGGCACCGTCCGGACTAAACACGGGTTTCCAGGCCATGTCGAAGCTCCCGGACCACACCGATCCGTCGACCGCCACTTTCCATACCGGACCGTTTTTGCAAAGGGCAGCAATACGCTCGCCGTCCGGGCTGAACTGAAGGTCGGTCACCATATCCTGGAATGTGGTCGACCAGGGCCGGTCGTCCACGGCGACGGTCCAACGGCCGTATTTCGGAGCGACCACTGCGGCCAGATGTTGGCCGCCCGGGCTATACACATGCTGCCAGAGTTGGACATAACGCCCGTTCCAGAGAAACTGGCCGTCTTCGGCCAACGTCCATTTTCCCTGGACCCGGACCGGTGCCACGGCTCCGCCACTGGAAGGATTGAATATCGGCTCCCACACACAGGGGAACGTTTGCTCCCAAGGCTCCCCGTTCACGGCAATGGTATATTCATACAGATTCAGCCGGACCTCTGCCGCGACTTTACCCCCGTCTGCATTGAATGCCATGTTCCAGACGTTGACAAAGGTCTGGTCCCAGGCATTTCCGTCCACGGCCACGCTGTAACATCCCTCCTGGAACTTGTGGATTTCCGCCTCGCCGTAATTCTTTGTCTGTACGACAGCGGCGGTGTGTCTGCCGTTGGGGCTCAGGGCGGTATTGGTCATGTTCGCAAACGTCTGGTCCCATGGCCGGCCGTTGAGCGCCATGCAGTAGGCCATGTCCTGCTGTACGGATATGGCGATGTTCTTGCCGTCTTCACTGAAAATCGGCTCCCAGAGATACCCGAATCTGCCTTCCCATGGTTCGCCGTCAATGGCCATGGTCCATTCGCCCATTTCGGAAACCAGTGCGGTCAGGCGGCCGTCCGGAGTAAATCGAAGATGCCAGATTTTTTCGAATACCGTGTCCCAGGGTTCGCCATTGACACAGACATTGAATTCTCCTTCGTCCAGATTGACAATGGCAGCGACCCTTTCCCCGTCCGGACTGGCAACCGGCTCTTCTACCCAGCCAAATTTACCTCTCCAGTCGTTCAGGTTGGCAAACGGTTTGGTGCCGACATTCCAGTCCCAGCTGCTCCGATCCTCCATGGCCGATTCTCCTTTCAGAGCATGGTTCGCGACTTTCGGTCAAAATGTGAATATTTATAATAGTCATAAAGGGTTACCAGATCCCTTAATGGAAATCAAGAAAGGTTATTAATGTACATTTGCTCATAACCCATGTCAATGCTTCATTACGTAATGTTGTATTTTTTCATCTTCCGCCAGAGGGTGGTGCGATTGATGGCCAGCGCCTCGGCGGTCTTCCCCTTCCTCCATTGATGCCGGCGAAGGGCGTTAAGAATAATGTCCCTCTCACCGGCTTCCGTTTCATGATGAAGACTGTTCGAATTGTCGACGGCATTGTTGGCTGAGATCCCCTGCCCCGGAGTGCCGTGCAGCAACGATATCGGCAAATGTCTGGACCGGACCACCGTGTCCTGGCAGATGATGAGGCCATGTTCCAGGATGTTTTCCAACTCCCGCACATTTCCTGGATAGTCATAGTCGAGCAGGGCTTTCATGGCATTTTCTGAAATCTTCTCGATACGGATGCCCCGGGCGTCGCAAAGCCGCTTCAAAATATGGGATATCAGCAGGGGCAGGTCGCCGCGTCGCTCCCGAAGTGGGGGAATATCCAGGCGCATGACATTTAGCCGATAATACAGATCCTCGCGAAAACGTTTTTCTCTAACCAACCGCCTTAGACCCTGGTTGGTGGCTGAGATGATGCGCACATCGACCTTGGTGGTCTTTCGACTGCCCAACGGGTAGAATTCTCGGTCTTCCAGCACACGCAGCAGTTTTCCCTGGAGGGAAAGCGGCAGATCACCGATTTCGTCAAGGAAAATTGTCCCCCCGTCGGCCATCTGAAAGCGGCCCGGTTTGTCCCGCTCGGCACCGGTGAACGCCCCTTTTACATAACCGAACATCTCCGATTCGAGAAGGTTGTCCGGAAGGGCCGCACAGTTGACCTTGACCAATTGATGATCCGACCGCTTACTGGCGTTATGGATAATCTTGGCCAATAGATCCTTGCCGGTTCCCGTAGGTCCTTCGATGAGGACCGTGGCTTCACTGGATGCCACAATCGGAACAATCTCGAAAATGTTCTGCATGGCCGGATCGCGGCCGACCATGTCGTAGAAAGTGTACTGGTCTTTGGTGACCCGGTTGAGTTCGTACTGGAGGGACAGGTCGGAGATCGTGGTCAGCCCCCCCACAGTGCGACCTTCTTCGTTTTTTAAGGCCATGCACTTGGCCTGAATGGGAATGCGGGTGCCTTCCCGGGTGAAGACCTCGGCCTCGATGCTGGTGGGGGCCTGGGCGTCGTTCATGGCTTTTTTTAACTGCAGCACATCTTTGCAGAAATCCATGGGGAAAATCGCGGTGCAGGGCTTACCGAGCACATGGGATCGGTTGAACCCGGTAATGGTTTCAGCCATGGTGTTAAAAAACGTCACATGGCTGCCGCGGTCGACCGTGAGCACTCCGATGTCCAGGTTGTCGAGAATCATTTTCAGGCGCCGGTCGTCGAACTTGACCCGCTGAAGCAGCTTTTCAAAGGCGGTGTGATCCTGAAACACCTCGATGCACCCCCGCATCCGGTGTTCAGCGTCGTAAATGGGCGCTTCGATCTTTGTGATACTTCGCGGACCGATCGTCTGATCGGTAATTTCGATATCCGAGCAGGTGCGCTCGATGCCTGTTTCTACGTCCTGAAGAAAACCGCACCTGCCGCCGCACAGGTAATCCAGAAAAACGTCGTAGCAATAGGCACCGACCACTTCGGACTCCGATCGTCCGGTCAGGGTCTCTGCGGATCGGTTGAGAGACAGGATCCTCCGATCCTCGGAAAGGATAATGACACCCAGGGACAGAGAGTCCAGAATCATACCGATCTGGCTGTATTTGATGAACAGATCGTCCATAGCGACAGCGGGTATTGGGTATCAGGTATTGGGTACTGGGTATTTGTAGCTAACTTAAGCCTAAAGCCTCTTCCAATACCGAATACCTAATAGCCAATACCCAACGGATACCTAATTCCCAGTACCCAATAATTTTCTCATCCGTTCGCTAATCTCCAGTAGCTGCTCTCGAACACGGGTCATTTCCGCCGAGCCCGTCCGCTCTAAAAAATGGTCCACGGCCAGCAAAATGATTTTGAGTCGGCCGTGGATTCGGCCGAGATCCCGGAAGGTCCGTTTCGAATCCGAAATTTCACCATTGGGTTCGTCCATGCGGGTGGCCGCTTCCAGGGCATCTTCAAGCCGATCCACATATCGTTGTTGTGTCTCCCGGTCGGCAATCCGATGCTGAGCGCGTTGTACCGCGGCGTCCAAATCGGCGTCGTTTATCGGTTTGGTTATGAAATAGGTCGCCTCGTAGTCCAGGCTCCGGATCGCCAGGTCCATGTCACCGTGTCCGGTGATCATGATCACCTCGGTTTCCGGACGGTCCGCCTTGATACGGCGCAGCAGCTCAATACCGTCCATCCCCGGCATTTTGATATCCGTCAGGACGATGGGCGGCTGTTCCCGCCGGAAAATGTCCAGCGCTTCCTCTCCGTTCTCGGCCTGGAGCACCTTAAAACCACTATCCGTCAGGGAAATTTTAAGCACATTCCGGATGCCCTCCTCATCGTCGACGAGAAGGATGGCCTGATCGCTCATTCTTCATCCACCGTTGGGAATTCAATAACAAAACGGGCGCCTTCCCCATCTTTCCGACCTACGCGAATCTCTCCACCAATTTCGCGGATAATGCCATAACTGATTGACAGACCGAGGCCGGTTCCCTTCCCGACATCTTTGGTTGTGTAAAATGGCTCGAAAATCTTGTCGGCTATTTTTTTCGGAATACCGGTACCGGTATCGCTCACCTCCACCGTTACCCGGTGGTCTTTCACATAGCTCTTCAAGGATATTAATTTATCTCCAAGGCGGAAATCGGCCCCTTGGTATTTCTCTTCGATGGCGTCACGGGCGTTGATCAGAAGATTGATTAACACCTGTTCGAGTCGGTCCGGATTTCCCATAACTTCGGGAAGATGTTCCTGAACATCCCAGTCTACTTCGATGCCTCGAACCTTCAGTTGCTGGCTGAAAAACTGGTAGGCGCTTCGGAGGATGTCGTTGATCTGTACTTTTTCGATTTTCATATCGGACATTCGACCGAACTGGCGCATATGGGTGATGATTTTTGTGGCCCGATCCACGTGGCTGTCGATCTCCCCGCAGAGCGTGAACAAAATGTTCTCCTGAATCAGTTCCTTCTTGTCGATCTTCTTTATTAAAAACGTGCTGGCGGTCTTGATGACGGACAGGGGCTGATTCAATTCATGGGCAACTCCCGTGGCCATCTCACCAAGGGTCGCCATCTTGCTGGCCTGGATGAGCTACTGTTCGGCCTCCAGACGCTGGGTAATGTCGCTGGTCGTCACCAGGAACACCTTTCGGTCCAGATACTCCGACGGCGATATCCGAATGTTTACAAACATCTGGTGACCATCCTTGCCGATGTGGGCAACCTGGTCCAGCACCTGGACTCCGGTGATCAGGGACCGATAATAGTCACGCTCGTCTTCCCGGAACAAATCCATAAAGGACCGTTGGATCACCTCCTTGCGGGTGTAGCCGTACACGGCGGTCACACTGTCGTTGCAATCCAGGATTTCAAGGGATTCCGTGTCGAGGACAAACACCGGATTCGGAATGTTGCTGAAAAATGCGTAGTATTTCTGCTCCGATTTTTTCAGTTCCTCTTCCAGTCGCTTTCGGGGGGTGATGTCCAGGCAGACCTCCATGGCCGCCACCACTTCCCCGTCGTCGTTTCGCAAGGGCGACGATTTGACGATCCAGTGGGCTGTGGTACCGTCCTTGTTGATCCCGGATTCCTCACTGTAGTGGGGCTGTCCGTCGTTGAACGTCTGTTCAACCGGGCAGACTTCGCACTTTCTGTCCCGTCCCTTGTAGGCATGGTAGCAGTAGTCGCCCGGGTCCGGGTCGAAGGTGTCCTCGAATTCCTTGTTATACTGGAGAAGCCGGTAGTTCTTGTCCTGAACCGTAATCAGGCAGGGAACCACTTCGAAAAGATGCTGGTATTCATCCCGCTGCCGGTTCAGCTCCGCCTGTTTTTCACCGATGTCATGCCCCATCTTTTGATGGCCTCGGCCAGTTCGCCGACCTCGTCGGTCTGGGGAATGCCCACCCTGGTGGTGTAATCCCCTTCGGCGATGCGGCGGGTGCCTTCGATCAACTTCTGAATCGGCTGATGGACGAAATTAAAAACATACATGAAAATGATGGTCGAGGTGATAATGAACAGGAATACCCCGAAAACGATCATCCACTTTTCGAACAGAACGATCTCCGAATCCGTCTCGACCAGTGAGACCACGACATCGAGCGCCCCCAAAACCTTTTTTCCTTCCGGATGCACGTGGCAATCGGCAGCGCATCCGGGCTCGTTCATGATCGGAGTGATGATTCCCAAAAGACGGGACCCTTCTGGAGACACAATCGTCCGGATTCGGTCGGAGAGATTCAGATCCACGATGGGCGGTTCCGTCCGATGGCAGATAAAGCAGGCTTCGTCCTTGATGTTTGTGACGCTGTCCACTTCGGCCGTGTGGTTCGAGAACTTGATCTGGCCTTCCTTGTTGTAGATCCGTATGGAATTGATATCCTTCTGCCGGCCGATATTCTGGATGATCTGGGTGATATCGTCCCTGGAGTTAAGCATCATGGCGTAATTGGTGCCCAGCATGATGGTTTCGCTGAGGCGGTCGGCATCGCTGATGACGCCGTCGGTAAGCGTCTCTCTCTGGTATTTGATGTTGAAGTATGCCCAGGTGGAAATGGTAATCAGCAGGATGGCGCCCACGGTGAGGATGAGCTTGGGGCCGAGTCTGAAACGGGCCTTGGTAAAAGGCTTGAACATGGTCTCCCCCCTTCGATGCGAAGCGGTGATTTCCGACCGGCAAGGCGTTGACGAGAAACGAATTGCCTTGTATTACAGACAAATAGCGCAAATGCACCGACCGGTCAACCGATTAGCCCGGCCATTGCACCAAAAGGGTGAACTCATTTCAGCTCACTTATCGGCTGTCGCGGGTTACAACCTGTATGTTGACACACTCGCCCGGCATTTCCAATAACGCCTTGATATCATTTCTTTTCAGCCATCCGCTGAAAAGAGTTCATGCGATGTTCGGGTTAAGCCCTTGTCTTGAGGACGAAACCGTGCTATCGGAGGTCGGGAAAATGAAAAAAGGAGGTACCCTGTATGGCAGAAAAACCTGGGAGCTCGGCGTGGGCGATGGTGTTCGTGATTGCCATGTTTCTTCAAGTGGTATTTGCCTTTGCCGACGGTGTCGAAACACCCACAAGGGCCGCCGTAGAATTTTCAAAGGCCTACTATCGTCTCGATCCGGCAATGGCCAACCGGATGTGTGACGAGTTGCGCTCCGACAACGAGATAGACCTTGTTGAGCAGCTGATCCACAACAAAACCGAGGAAGCCAGAAAACGCGGCTTTAATGTTTCATGGATGAAACGCAAGCTCTATCACATCGAAACAAAGACCCTTAGCCGTGACGAAACCATGGCAACGGTTCACCTGACCGGTGTTGTTCGTATGGAAATAAACCCGGTGTTTGCCTGGGTGGCCACCATTTTCTCCCTTGGGGATACTCACGATGTGGATCATGTAATCGAACTGGTAAACGAGAACGGAATGTGGAAGGTCTGCGGAAGCATTGGCAGGCTGACCTCGATCTGATTCACCGTTCACTATATCCGCGGTATACGCTTTGCCGGCGGTCGGCTTCAAGCCGGCCGCCGATTCTTTTCCTGCCTTAGAGACGGCTCTAAGGGGATTCCGCCATGGATGCCATATATGTCCATCTACGGGCGAAAGCCCGGGAAATCCTCGCTTCCTTCCCGACCCCTGCGTTTTATTCAGATCATTCGGCAGCCGTCGATCTGTCGCAATCCTTTTTCGACGGCGATCCCGTCGTATCTGAGCTTCGCGACATCGTTGCGGGCCGCATCGAAAATGATTTTGGGCATGGATTAGAGCATGCGGTCAAGGTGACCCTGGATGCCGGCGCCATTATGGTGCTCGAAGGCGAGCGGGCCGGATATTCGGAGGCATATACCTCCCGGCGTGTGCGGCTGGCACAGTGTGCCGGACTCTTGCACGATATCGTGCGGAAACAGGACGACCATGCGATTCGAAGTGCAGCGGTCGCCAAACAGGTTCTCAGCGCATTCATGCTGGCCCCCGAAGAGATCGAGGATGTCTGTATGGCAATTCGAAATCACGAGGCGTTCAAGGATCCGATTGACATTGCATCGGCCGAGGGCAATTTGCTGGCGGATACCTTATACGACGCCGATAAGTTCCGGTGGGGTCCGGACAACTTCTACCATACGGTTTGGGACATGGTGGACTATCACTGCGTACCCCTGGAGAAGTTTGTAGAGCAATACCCCAGGGGGATAGCCCGGCTGGCGGAAATTCGGGAAACCTTTCATAGCCAGACCGGCAAAGCCTATGGCCCGGAATTTATCGATATCGGAACGGCTGTCGGCGACCGACTCTTTGAATACATCAAACGCGAATACAAACACCTCTTCTGAGACTGAGTCCGACAGATCGTTTTCTGACGTTAACAGGGGCAATGGACCCCCCATCAGGGATACCATCTATAATATCGAAGCACGAAATCCGAAATCCGAAACAAAAGGCAATTTTCAAAATTAAAACTACACGATATAAGTTTCTTCCTCATTCGAATTTATTAGTTTGTTTCGAGATTCGGGATTCGTATTTCGAATTTCATTCATTAAATGACTATCCTCTGGCATCGATGGAATACTAATTTTTACCATTCAGACGTTCTACAGTGTGATAAAAAGCGATGGCTCTGAATTTAGAGGCAATTGGAAAACCGATCGGACCGCTGATCCGGGAGTATTCCTGGAAGGATACGGTGCTTTATGGTCTGGCAGTGGGCGCCGGATTTTCGGAACTGGAATTTTGCTATGAATCTTACCTGAAGGTGCTGCCCACATTTTCAATGGCCGCCACGTTCGATTTTTTTTGGCGTATCGGTACCGAGTCGGGGGCCGACCCCAAAGGGGTTCTCCACGGGGAACAGGACCTTGTGTTCCACCGGCCCATCCCTCCGGAAGGCGTCTTGACCACCAACGGCGCCATCACCGGCATTTTCGATAAAGGTAAAAAAAAGGGCGCTATTATTATCGCGGAAAGTGAAACCCGGCATTCCAATGGAGAAACCCTGTTTACCGGCGAGTTCACTATTTTTGCTCGAAGGGATGGGGGCTTCGGAGGCGCAAACCATTCTGCGCCAACCTTTGTGTTTCCCAATAACGATCCGGATCAGGTTGTCGACGACCGTCCAGGGGAAAATCAGCCGTTGCTTTACCGGTTGACCGGGGATCTGTTCCCGCTCCATGCCGATCCGGAATTTGCCAGAGCCGCAGGCTTTGATCGGCCGATAATGCACGGCATGGGAACCCTGGGATTTGCCTGCCGGGCGCTGATCAGGATCCTGACGCCCGGGGCTCCGGAACGGGTGCGACGACTATCGTGCCGATTCTCCCGGCCGTTATACCCCGGGGTGCCCATTGCCACTCAAATTTGGAAAACAGGCGATGGGCACGCGGTTTGGAAAACCATCAACATGGAAACCGGGGAAACGGTTCTGGACAATGGCCGATTTGAATTCGAAGGCCAAAAGAGCTCATTGACCCACAAGGAAGCCGAGGCGGATGCCGACTCGCTTTTAAAACAGGTGCACGCTACCCTGTATGAATTGGAGCAGCGAGTGGATCTGGAAGAATTTGGCGGGAAAGAACTCCTCTTTCAGTTTCACCTTGAAGGCGTCTCTCAGCCGGATTGGCAACTTGTGATCGCGAAGGATCGGTGCCGCGTGTTAAAAGGCAAGGCAGACACGCCGGATTGCACCCTGTCTCTGACAGGGGATGATGTCATACTTCTGTTCAGAGGCAAACTGGAGCCGGTGACCGCCTATACTGAAGGCAGGCTTCGTGTCGACGGAGACCTGAGTCACGCGCTGCTGCTGATGCAATCGCTGGCTTTGGGATAGCATTGATTCTGGATGCTTGATGCTGGATACTGGATGCTGGATGCTGGATTATTATAGGAGCTAAAAGCTAAAAGCTGAAAGCTCGATCAAAATACAAACAACGAATGACGTTCCGCGGAGCGGAACAAATGACTGAATGACGACGCCGACAGGCGGCAAATTATCTTTAACAACCGGCAAACGGGCTAACGGGCTAACGGGCTAACGGGCTAACGGGCTAACGAACATAAACAGGGTCAAGTGTCGGCGTCAAATGGATGTAAACTTTGGACGCCGTTTTATCGCCAACAGAGGAGCACCGCCATGAAAGACGTGGTTATTGTCTCAGCATGCCGAACCGCCATCGGTGAATTCGGCATGTCCCTTCGCGACAGCAATGCCGCCGAAATCGCCGCCGTCACCATGAAAGAAGCAGTCCATCGGGCAGGAATCGACCCTGCCGTGATTGATGATGTCCGATATGGAAACTGCGTGGAACCGGCAGATGCATTGAACGTCACACGGGTAGCCGCTTTGCTGGCGGGGATTCCGGATATGGTGCCGGCCGTCACCATCAACCGGGTCTGTATTTCCGGCATGGAGGCCGTGGTTTCGGGGATGGCGATGATACAATCCGGTATGGCCGATGTGATCCTGGCGGGCGGTGTGGAGCATATGTCGGGCATCCCGTATACGGTGCCGTCGGCACGATGGGGTGCCCGTCTTCAGGATCAAGTATTTGTCGATGCCATGATCCACGCGCTCTACTGTGGATCACGAATTATCCCCCACCCGGAAGAGGGTCCGGTCGATGCGACCCAACCGCCCCTGAGTCACTATATCGGGAAACCTTATATCATGGGTGACACGGCTGAATTTGTAGCTCAGTATCTGGATATCAGCCGTGAAGAAATGGATGAGGTCGCGCTGCGGAGTCACAATAACGCCGAACGGGCCAGCCGTGACGGTGATTTTAGCCAGGAAATCGTACCGATGGAAATACCGCGGAAAAAAAAGGCGTCCGTCGTTTTTGACACCGACGAACATTTCAGACGCGGGCTGACCCTCGATCACTTGCAGAAACTCCCCCCGGCCTTTGTCCCCGAAACCGGGAAGGTCACTGCAGGCAACTCCAGCGGAATAAATGACGGGTCGGCGGGAATGATTATCATGTCTGAAGAAAAAGCCAGGGAACTGGGTCTGATGCCGGCCGCCAGGATCCGGGCCGTGGCCCGGGGAGCATGCCATCCCTCGATCATGGGGCTGTCCCCGGTTCCGGCGGTACAGAACCTGCTTCGCCAGAGCGGGCTTTCCATAGAGGACTTCGATCTGATTGAAATAAATGAAGCGTTTGCGGCCCAGTACATCGGGTGCGAGCGGGAGTTGAATTTGAATCGGGACATTACCAATGTCAACGGATCGGGCATCGGTCTGGGACATCCTGTTGGCGCCACCGGCTGCCGCATCATGGTGACCCTTCTCCACGCTCTGAGAAATCGGGGCGGTACGCTGGGGCTGGCGACGCTCTGTGGCGGTGGTGGGGTTTCCATGGCGTGCGCCCTGGAGTTGGTATGATCTCTGATTAGATGAGTGGCGAAACTGATATTTTCTGCCATCCGAAAAAGGCACCAAACGGAGGAACAATGGTCGACATCAAAAGAATACTGGTCCCGGTGGATGGATCCGATCACTCGATGAATGCTGCAAAATATGCCGCAGAACTGGCCCGAATGTCCGGGGCCGAAATTTTTTTGACCCACTGTCACAAACCGTTTCCGGCAATCCTTGGAGAACCCTATTACCAAAAGGCCGTTAACAAGATCATGAGGGAAGCCGATCAACTGCTCGACCCCTTTCGCAAACTGTTTGAGGAAAAGGGTGTGGCGTATGATGAGCGCATTATGGAAGGACCACCACGCGAAGCCGTTCCGAATGTGGCCAGCCATGAAAAATGCGACCTGATCGTCATCGGATCAAGAGGCTTGAGCGACCTGGAAGGCCTTTTTCTAGGGAGCGTGACACACCGGGTGCTCAGAGCAGCCCCTTGCCCGGTCATGGTGATCCGGTGATAGAACAATGGCGGTATTGCTTATATCCTCGAAATCCCATGACTTCCGACACCGATGTTGATACACAATTTTATTAGGGTTCAAGGATTCGAGGATTCGAGGATTCAAGGGGTCGAGTGAAATGCTAAAAGAATTAATAAAAGGATTAAATATCAAGCACTAGAACCTTTGGCCTCTGTTATACCCACAAGCGAGGTGAAGCTATCCATGGAAGATGAAAAGAATAACGAAGACAGTGGTGATAATCCGCAAGCCGGCACACCCGACACCGAGGTAACTGAAGAAGCTCTGGACGAGGTGCCTTTGAGTGACGAGGAATGGGCACGGCGGGTGCTGTGCAGCGATGAGAGCTGTATTGGCATCATTGGCCCGGACGGCCGATGCAAAGAATGTGGCAAGCCCTATGAAGGAGAATTGCCGGATATGGAGGTACCTGCCCAGGAAGCCGAAGATGCATCCCAGTCGGAGCCGGAACCCGAAGAGGCCGCGGCCGGAGATCGGGAGGAACCCGAAGACGATGACGCCTGGAGCCGGCGGAAGCTATGTAGTGATGGAAATTGCATCGGGGTCATCGGCCCGGACGGGAGGTGTAAGGAGTGTGGGAAGCCATACACGGGCGATCCCGCCTAGAAGTCGTTTTAAAACCTCCTCTAAGAACCAATATCCTCGTTGAAAAAAAAGGCTCAATCCCCATAAAAACGGCAACGCCTCTTCGGGCATTGCCGTTTTTATATTAGCCTTGAACATCGACACCAAGTTCACAGCCAAGGGCGGGGTCTGGAGTTTCACACTCCTGATTCTTAAACCGCGTGTCCACATGCCCCTCTTCTTGTTCAGCGTCGGTTTCAATGTAGTTATCATTATCGGCCATGAGCACCTCCATCGTTGTTTCATGAAATTTTCCTCCGGATGGGCGTTTGAGATCCGTCGATCCTCTGTCTGCTCCCGACATCAAGTGGCTCATCCGACTGTTCGAATGCCTTTTCGACCGTCCGTCAATGGCGTCATCATGCCGGGTTTTATATTGTTTTTCCGAGCATTATCCGATATATGGCGAAAATCGACAATTTGCGAGGTAAACCGATTACGAGTGGAGGCTATCATGATCGTTGGCGTGCTCAAAGAAATCAAATCAGAAGAGAACCGGGTGTCCATGACGCCTTCCGGCGTGGAGATCATGATCGAAAGCGGGCATAAGGTGCTGGTGGAAAAGAATGCGGGAAAAGGGAGCGGCTACACAGACAGAACATACGAAAAATCAGGTGCAGAAATTGTCGACACACCCGAAGAAATTTTCAAACGGGCGAAAATGGTAATGCACGTGAAGGAACCGCTTCCGTCCGAATACGATTTGATCCGGAAGGACCAGATCGTGTTCACCTACCTTCACTTGGCGGCAGCGGAAGAACTCACCCGGGTTCTCATGAAGAGTGGCGCGATCTGCATCGCCTATGAAACCATCCAGAAAGAAGATGGAACGCTTCCACTGCTGACTCCCATGAGCGAGGTCGCCGGTCGAATGGCGATTCAACAGGGCGCCAAATTCCTTGAAATGGCCCAGGGCGGCCATGGGGTGCTGCTCGGTGGCGTACCCGGGGTGGATCCCGGAACCGTACTCATCATCGGGGGCGGTGTGGTCGGTACCAATGCCGCGAAAATGGCCTGCGGTTTAGGCGCCAAGGTGTATCTGCTGGACAACAATCTTGAGCGGCTCCGGTACCTGGACGATGTCATGCCGAGCAACTGTTTCCTGCTCATGTCGTCTCCCCGGACGATACGGCGGCTGATCAAGGAAGCCGATGTGGTCGTGGGCGCGGTGTTGATTCCGGGTGCCAAAGCTCCGAAACTGGTCCCGCGGGAGATGCTCAAGACTATGAAAAGGGGCGCCGTACTAGTCGATGTGGCCATCGATCAGGGAGGTTGTATCGAAACCTGCAAACCGACCACCCATGGAGATCCGACCTATGTGGTGGACGGCGTGATTCACTACTGTGTCGCCAACATGCCGGGAGCAGTCCCGAAAACCTCGACCCAGGCGCTCACCAATGCGACGTTGCCCTATGCCGTTGAAATTGCCAACAAGGGATGGAAGAAGGCCTGTAAAGATAATATGGAAATACGCCTCGGTGCCAATGTGGTAAAAGGAAAGATCACCTACAAAGGGGTCGCCGAGGCCTTCGGGCTAAAGTACAACTCCATAAATACATTGCTGAAATAGAACGGCGAGGCGAGATTCGTCTGAACATGTCATCATGGAACCATTGATCTGGGCCGAAATCGACCTTGAAGCGATCGCCAACAACGTTCGGGAGCTGCGCCGATTAACCCATGCCGATGCCAGGTTCATGGCGGTGGTCAAGGCCAACGCTTACGGCCATGGCACCGAAGCCGTCGCACGGAGCGCGCTGGAAAACGGTGCCGATTGCCTCGGGGTGGCCCGCATCGGGGAAGCCATCGCCCTTCGCGAATCCGGTTTTGAAGTGCCGATCCTCATCTTCGGTCGGACCCCGCCATCCCTGGCCTCTCAGCTCGCAGCCCATTCCCTGACCGCCACGCTCTTTGATCTGCCCTCGGCGAAAGCCTATTCAGAATCGGCCCAATCCAGGGGGGAAACGATTCGGGTTCATTTGAAAGTGGACACCGGGATGGGTCGGCTGGGCATCTTGCCGGACTCCCGACGCCCGACAGATTGGCAATTCTCCGCCGTCCAGGAGGTCCTGGAAATCTCCCAGCTCCCTGGATTGGACATAGAAGGGATCTACACACACTTTGCCTCATCAGACAGTAAGGATAAATCCTACGCCCAATATCAGCTTGACGAGTTCAACGCTTTTCTCGCGGAACTGGATCGGGCCGGAATTAAAATCTCTGTTCGCCATGCAGCCAACAGCGCGGCCATCATCGAGTTGCCGGAAGCACATTTTGATATGGTGCGCGCAGGAATCTCCCTATACGGCCTGCCGCCCTCTTCCGAGGTCGATCTGTCCAACGTTCGACTGATACCGGCCATGACCTTGAAAGCACAAATCGTTCATGTAAAATCTGTCGATTCCGGGTTCAAGGTCAGTTATGGGTCCACATGGGAAGCAGCAAACCCGACCGTCATAGCCTCGGTACCCGTGGGTTATGCCGACGGGTACCGTCGAGAGCTCTCCAATCGTGGGAAAATGATTGTCCGTGGCCATAAAGCACCGATTGCCGGACGGGTATGTATGGATCAGACCATGTTGGACGTTGGCCATATTCCGGGCGTTCAAGTCGGAGACGAAGTCGTTATCATCGGTCAACAGGAAAACACCACCATATCCGCAGATGACATCGCTGCGGAGCTGGGCACCATTAATAATGAAGTGGTGTCCTCGATCATGGCCCGCGTTCCACGCATCCACAAGTAAAATTGCTGTGCAATTTTACGAATATTTTTAATCCTTCTTTTCCATCACAGCCTTTGAACTGGAGATCGAAAGTAGAGAAAATATATCAAAGTAATTGTTGTTTTTAACACTTGAATCCTTGGATCCTTGAACTCTTTTTTACAACCTAAATGTAGAACGCCGATATTTTGAAAGATCTCCCGCTACCACACTCGTAAATAGTTGAGAATATCATGGAAGATTTCTTCATAAGAGAACTTTCCGAGACCCGCATCCGGGATTTTACGGACGGCTTCAAAGAAAAGAAGGTCCCCATTGAAGTGCGCTTGGACCGGTTCACCGGTCGCGTATCACGCGTTCTGCCATTTAGATTGAAAGTTCCGGATCCATCCCATCCTCTGGAGCTCATCGCGGAAGCCAAACTGAATTGCCCCTTTTGCCCGGAACGCATCGAAACAAATACCCCGATGTTTCCGGAAGACATCATCCCGGGCGGCCGTTTACGGCATGGGAATTCAGTAGTCATTCCCAATGCGTTTCCCTACTGCAGTTTCTGCGGGGTAACCATTTTTGCAGCAGATCACTACATCCCCATGGACCGGATCACCACTGACGTCCTGACCGATGCCCTGGAGGCAAGCCTGAAATGGTTCGACGCGCTTTACGCCTATGATGCGGCCATTACCTACTACTCGATCAACTGGAACTACATGCCCACCGCCGGAGGGAGCCTCTTTCATCCCCATTTTCAGGTGGTCGCCTATCCGGAGCCAACAACGTTCCAACGGCGTCTCATCGTCGAAAGCGCCGGCTACCAGGAAAAATACCATGCCAGTTTCTGGGCTGACCTGATCGATTATGAGAAAAAGGCTGAACACCGGTACATTTTTTCCGAGGGTGATGTGGCCTTTCTGGCAAGCTTCAGCCCGGGAGGCATTTTTGGAGAAGTACTGGCCCTGTTCGGGAACGCAGAATCCATTGAAGACGTTGGAATCATGATGTGGGAATCGTTTCTGAAGGGGCTGGTCCGGATACTGGGCCGTTTCCACCGCTTGAACCTGGACAATCTGAATATGACCCTTCTGCTCAGTCGGACCGGAGAACCCGGCATGTGGGTTCAGGCCCGAATCATGCCAAGGATCATTATACCCCCGTGGGGGACCAGCGACGTCAATTATTTTGAAAAGGGCCACGACGAAAAGGTGGTCGTCTTCCCACCAGAGCATCTCGCCATGGAAATAAGGACGACGCATTGAGTCATAATTGGTAGAAGTAACGCCATAAAGTCGTTAAAAATCCTTCTGTCGCTCCCATTCCACAAAAAACGCCTTTCCGACAACTGCACATTTTCTTGTGCATAGTGCACAGGAAAATGTGCAACCTTTTTTTCACATATCTTTCTATCTTCTTGTAATATCTTATATTTTTTTTTGGCCCGAGGTTTGCTTATTGAATATAGAACGCAGAGGCCGGCTCAACTGAAATCTCGCAAGATTACGCCTACAACCTATTTCTCGTTGAGACGCATTAAGCGAAAAAGGGTGACACAAATTGCCGGTCGCATACGAATATGACTCAAACCGGAATATTATTCATGCTCGGCCCTTCGGCGATTTATCCATTAACGATATCGTCCGCTACTTCATGGAGGTAGCGGAGGATAATAGTGTTCGGCCGGGTATTATCGAGGTAGTACATCTTCGAGACGTTGAAAATTTCCTTTTTACATCAAAAAACGCGCTGGATATTCCCAGACGACACGATGAATTTATGGTCCGGAAAAACATAACTTGCACGATATTTGTGGGGAGGGATGATATTCATTATGGAGTTGCCCGGATGTTTCAGAATCTTTTTAGTCTAGATGATAGGTATTACACCGTGTTCGTCGTACGCACGGAAGAAGATGCAAACAGGCTGATCAAAGAAATCGGTGGATGAAGATGGTGTCAGTTAAATCAATGCGGAGTTATTCGTCGAACGTATTAAAAAATTGATAGATAAGAAGCTCGGCTTTCTATTTTACTTTGGTGCAGAACAGGGTGAGCCGAAATGCCGGTAAAATACGAGTATGATTCGAAGTTGAGCATTCTCCACGCCCGTCCCTTTGGGGATTTGACCATCGACGATATTGTCAACTACTTTATCGAGGTGGCGAAAGATATTGAAATTGAGTCCGTACTTATCGAGGTCGTTTATTTCGACAACGTCGAGAATTTCCCGTTTTCATCGAACGATGCGTTATCGATTCCGGGGCAATACGAAGACCTGAAAGGGAGGAAAAATATTAGATACACCATTTTTGTCGGTCGAGATGATATTCACTATGGAGTCGGCCGCATGTTTCAGAATCTACTTGAGAACGATGATGTAGATTACGATGTCTTTGTTGTCCGAACGGAGCAAGAGGCCAAAGACCTGATTAAAAGACTTTTGGTCTAGAGATCACCAACACTAAAATCGACTCGATCTAAGAATATCCGCCCGGCCTAGTATAAGAGACCTGGAACACAGGCCTTCAATATTGGGACCGGGTTTTCTATTTTCAGTACAAATATATTTCGTATGGCAGCGACAAATCAAAGCGGCGAACTCATAGTTGTTGCCATAAATATGTTCCGAATGAAGCCGAAGAATCCATCGTCATGCCGGACCCCGATAAGCCTGCCCCGGCATGCCCCTGGCCGGGGGCATCCAGAATCGGTTTACCGCTTAGAATGATCCTACAATTTCTGTAGAATCGAGCTAACGTTATGTAAATAGACAGATTTATTGTATAATTGATTTGTGTTGCAGGATTGGCAAACGGTGTAGGATAATTAAAATTTCTCAAAAACGCGCTAGCGACCTCATAATTATAAGTTGAGCAGTCGGGGAGTTTTTTGCACCAACGCTTGTCATTCCGGACTTGATCCGGAATCCAGATCTTTGAAAGGGCCATATCTGGATTCCTGCCTCCCAGACTGTGTCGCATTAGACCCCGACTGGGTTTAATTTTGTTCTTTGATACTTTTGTCTTCGAGACCGATCACATTTTGCGTTAGAGCTTACGCAGAACGGCCCATTTTGGTTGTTACGTGGGGCAC
>Ga0209780_1000054_pt1 | contig 54525 bp, 43 predicted proteins | sample WorMetexBAHAMAS2_FD_187384 | JGI IMG/M metagenome (GOLD analysis project Ga0209780, IMG submission 187384) | Marine gutless worms symbiont microbial communities from Max Planck institute for Marine Microbiology, Germany - Inanidrilus exumae... | ecosystem: Host-associated > Annelida > Digestive...
CTGGAGCTTGAATTTTTGACCACAACTCCATCGCCGCTTGCATAATTTTTCATAGAACGGCCGGACGAATCAGAATCCGAACGGCAAAAAAACCGAAAATAGCAGAATTGGGCTGCAGGACACCCTGTTATGGCAATCCCTATAGATTTTGTGCACCACGAAGACCACCAGCCGTCGCTGAAGCTTCAGGCTTCGCTCAGTTGAGCTTCGACCCGACAAGTTGGCACGGCATGCGAAGAGCACGAAGATAGCAAAATGACTTTAGACTATCTTTCTTCGTGTCCTTCGCCTGTCCGCCATAGCGTCGGCGACGGCGGATGAACTTCGTGGTGAAAATGTCCTTACTGGAGCTTTCAAGACAAGCGTATTCATGAAATGTTCGTACTTTTGGGTCGCTGAATACCCAGCGCCTTCATGCGGGATTGAAGGGTCGACGAGGGCACCCCCAGCAGCTTCGCAGCTCCGTTTTTACCGGCTACCCGCCATTGCGCCTCTTCCAAGGCAAGAAGCAGATTATCACGTTCAGCCTGTCTGAACTGCTGAACCGTCAGAATGGTGCCCTCTTTCTTCTTTGGGTGAGGCTGATCCGTTGTTACCGGCTCGACGCTCTCCGGCAAATCCCTGTCCAAGTTAAGCCGCCCGTGTCGAGCGGTGATGATGCCCCGCTCAATGATATTTTGAAGTTCACGAACATTACCCGGCCAATCATAGGCTTTCAATCGTTCGATGCTGTCAATGGCTAGCGGATCGATCTTGACCCCGATGCGTAATGAGTATTTCTCGATGGCGTGTTCGGCCAGCAGGCGAATGTCATCATCCCGATCGCGCAATGGCGGGATGTTGATGGGGAATACGTTCAACCTGTAGTAGAGATCGGTCCTGAATGTACCGTCCTGTACCGCTTGAGAGAGGTTGCGATTGGTGGCGGCAATTACACGGACATCCGTGTGAAGGGTCCTGGAACTACCGATGGGCGTGAATTCACCCTCCTGCAGTACACGCAGGAGTTTGGCCTGCAAATCTGAACTCAACTCCCCTATTTCATCGAGAAAAATAGTGCCGCCGTTGGCCAGGGCAAAGCGTCCTTCCCGGCGCTGACTGGCCCCGGTAAACGCCCCTTTTTCATGACCAAAAAATTCACTTTCCATTAGCGTTGCCGGGATGGCGGCACAGTTGACGGTTATCATCGGGCGGTCTTTGCGAAGACTCGCTGCATGCACAGCACGGGCAATCACTTCTTTTCCGGTGCCGGTTTCGCCGTAAATGAGGACGGTGGATTCCGTCGGTGCCACTTCGGCGACAAGCTGCAGGGTTTTTCGAAAGGGCGCACTTTCCCCGATAATGTCACCATGGTCGGACAGAGATCGAATCTCATCTTTTAAATACTCGGCCTCATCGCGAAGGGATTCGATCATCTTCTGAGCTTCGTAACGTTCGTTCACATCTCTGAGAATGACCACATAGCAGGGTGTTTCGTTGACCGAGATTTGTGAAAGGGTGGCCTCTGCCGAAATCTTCGTTCCATCTGCGCCCAGGGCTATCAGTCCCTTGGGCACCCAGACATTCCGTTCACCTTCCGGGCGTGTTTGCAGACCGTTAATGATCTGGCTTACACGTCGACCATCCTCGGGGGTGATAAATGGCATAAAGGATGTTCCCCGTACCTGCTCGTAGCGGCAGCCAAAAATTTCTTCCGCTGCCGGATTCATCATTAAGATATTAAAATTCCCATCCAGCTCGAGAATGGCGTCCATTGCTCCGTTGAACACACCGTTGAGCCTTTCTTCGCGGGCATGTATCTCCGCTTCAGCCCTCATTCTCTCCAGTTCAGCCGCAGCTCTGGCAGAAAAAATTCGGAATACCGCCTCATTCCGGAACGACTTCGGCATCGGCTGTGTATCCAGCACGGCCAGGTTTCCCAAGACATTTTTTTCGGAATCGAGTAGAGGGTAGCCCATGTAACTGACAGCACCCAGTTCGGGAAGATCCGGATCTCCGGGAAACAGTTGGACGACATTTTCCGGGATATGCTGTAACCTCTTTTCCCGGATAGTCAGTTCGCAGGGCGTACCGGATATGTGGTACTCGTAATGGTCAACGTAGTTTTCGCCCAACCAGAAGGCCAATGCCCTCAGACGTTGTTCATGCGCCCGGTATTCGGTGACCCATGCGCCGTGGGTGCCGAGAGCCTGGGAAAGGTTCTGAACAAGCGCACGGAAAAACGCCTGGCCGGTCTCGGTGGCAGTGCCGTCCAACAGCGCTCTCAACAACGCATTTTCATCAATGGTTTCATCAGATGGTTTCATTGGTCGCCTCTCATGTTCAAGTTATCGCGATGAGGCAATTTTGTGGAGAATCATGCGGCAGGATTCATGTTCAGGTGCAGATAGGAAGCCAGGATGCAGCCGGAAATATTCAATTTAACGGATATAAAACAACTATAACAGGGACAGGACTTGTCAAGTTGTATGACGGATACCGTTCCTGATAACTTCAGAAGACATTATCCTTTTTTTGTTTCAAAACTGTAATTCCCGTTTAAAAACTGGTTCGCGTACCACTCCACCTGACGGTCGTCGGAAAGGGTCATGTCCAACAGGCGGATGGAACCGCAGAGGCGGCCGATGATATCCAGCTTTTCTTCCAGGACCTGGCTCTCGAATTTTTTCAACTCTCCGCGCACCATGTCCACTTTTTGGTCCACCTTGAAATCGAGTCGTTTGAGGATAATGGCAATCAATTTCGCACGGCGGCCCCGGCGCACGACGTCAGCGGCTCCGCCTTTGAAATAGAAGGTAATGTAATTGTCATTAACTTCGGGACCGCAAAAGGTGTCCACCGTCGCGAAATGATAACCGAGGCGGGCGTTGAGATTCAGGTAATGCTTTGCGACCACAGCGTAGTTCGGCCCGCCCATCCGTCCCTCCTTCATTGGATCACGAATCGCAGTATGGGCAACAATCGATGCAAATCCCCCCAGTTGAACCCCGACGTCCCGTTACCAGTTCACATCTTCATGAAGCATGCCTTTGAGAAGGGCATTAAAGGGTATGGAGGTGACGTTTTCAATGGTCGTTTCCTTGCTTTCGTTCTCGGTGGACAACCCACCGCCCAAATCGACCACGTATAGAAGAAAGGGTAGATACACCTTCAGGCGTATGGCGATCAAATTTTCAGCGTCGATGCCCTCTCCGATTCGGAACATCTCCTGCATGGATATTTCATGGGCAAAACGGATAACGTCATGAAGCGTTTCACATCCGTGAGGGCAGAAGTTATCCTTTTTCGGATCGATCAGATTCAGTGGAGCGATTTTCTTAAGTGCATCCTGAACGGCCATATACACGGGGCTACCCTTCATCGGGTTCACGGGTTTCGTTTCTTTCAGCAGCGATTCCACGCGTCCTTTGTAGACAATTCCCCGGGTGGCATCCAGCGTAATCTCTTCCCCGTGGTCAATCACAGTAGAGGCTGTTCCGGTACCCACGAGCGCCGGCAATTGAAACTCCCTCGCGACCGAGGCCAAGTGCCCGGTGACGCTGCCCACATCTGTGATAATCGCCCGAATCTTCCCCATGAGCGGCACGTAACGGGGTGACGTTTGCTGGGCGATAATGATGGCACCTTCCGGGACCTGATGGAGCATATGATCGGAGCGCAATACATACGCAAGACCCGATGTTGTGCCTTCGGATGCAGTGACGCCGGCGTCGAGTATAATCGGGTGTTCGGCAGGGTCAATCCGATTCTCTTTACTTTCTTCATTATCGGAGACGTCCGCAGTTTTAAATTTCAACGCCGCTTTCAATGGGCGGGCCTGGATAATAAAGACTGTTTCGGTTTCATCGAAAGCCCATTCAATATCCAGAGGATAGCCGTAGTGCTCCTCAAGCTTTCGCGCGGCTCCCACCAATTTAGTGATCTGCTCGTCTTTCAGACAGACTTGCTCAACCAAATGGGTCTCGACAACACTCTCTTCTATCCCGTCCTGGCCTCCGGCCATCAGTAACGTGGCCTTACAGGCCACTTCACGATTGGTCACCTGCCCGGTCCGTTTATCGATCCGGAACATATCCGTATCGGTCGAACCCTCCACGGCCCCGGCTGCAAGCCCCCAGACAGCACTGATGAGCATCACCGATCGGTGTGGATCATTGGGGTCGACGGTGTAAATAACCCCGCTCGTGTTCGCGTTAATCATGGCGACGCAGACCACGCTCATAATAACGTCCTGATCCGAGTAACCGATATTCCGCCGGTAAAAAATGGCACGGGGATTGAACGTGCTGGCCACGACCTCCTTGTAGGCCTGCTCCAGGTTGTTTTCACTGACATTCAGCACCGTGGAATGCTGACCGGCAAAACTGGCCTCGGAATCTTCACTGGTGGCGCTGCTCCGGACCGCCAGTCGAAGGTCGGGCCCCAGACTCTCCTTCAAGTCGCCCGCGGCGGATCGTATCTCTTCGCGAAGATCGTCGGGAAGCGTCGAAGAAAGAATTCGGGTCCGGATCTCCTTGCTGACGGCCACCAACTCGATGGTATTGTTGACGTCGAGGTGTTTGAGTTTGCGGGCGATATACTCGGTAAGTTGATTGTGCTCCAGAAAATGCATGCATGCATAGGCGGTGACCGCGAAACCCGGCGGGACCGGCAGTTGTATCCGATTGGAAACTTCCCCAAGGTTGGCCGCCTTGCCCCCGACTTCGTGGATCGTCTCAAGACTGACTCGATGCAGGGGATAGACGAGTTGCGTTCTTTCGATCTTTTTTTCACGGACAAGTTCACCTAAGATGTTGGCACCGAGCTTTTCCACAACGCTGATCAGTTCGGTGTACCGGTTTCCGGAGAGGGCGTTGAGATCCGACACGATGGTGAATACCTCCGTGATGAGCAGATCGGTTTGATCAACGATATGGGCGAAAGTGAACGGTTTGTCCTGGTAAAAAGGGTGTTCCAGGTCGGCAATGGCCTCCAGAGCTCCATTATTGGCAGCCAGCAGGTCCTGGAATGCCCGATACTTTTGGCGAAAGTCAGAGGAATCGGCAACAGGCCGATCATCGCCAAGTGTCTTTTTCAACCATTCGAGAATTTTGAACATCACGTCTGCCCTGGCGAAACGGTATTTGGTTTTTACTCTCTAGTCTGTCCCGAAAATTGCACATATCCGCTATGATGTAAATCACTCAGCGCTCTCGAACATACGGAGTTTCTTCAGCCCATCTCAAAACCGTGTTTTCTCTGAGAATCGGCGCTAATATAAATAGGCTTGAATGAATTTCCAACACGCGTCATGTATCACGGGTACCAATTTAAATAGGGTGGGGTATGTTTGAGTGACGTTATGCAAGGAGATCGAATTCGTGGCGATTACGATTAGTTTGTCGACATGCTGCAGGTCCAGTCAGGTCCATAATGGGTACCGGTTGATTGAAATGTTATCCCATTTTGACGTTCAGGGGCTGGAACTGGAATACCGCATCCACGAAGAGTTATTGCCCGATCTCCAAACCGCCCTCGTCGACCATCAAATACCGGTCACCAGTATCCATAATTATTTTCCGACACCGTTGTCCCTGCCCCGACACAGGGGAAGTGGAGATTTATACCGCCTCATGAGCCCCGATGAGGGCGAACGGCGGCAGGCAGTAGACGCCACTAGGCAGACCATCCAGTACGCCGAAAGGTTTGGGGCAAAAGCCGTTGTGCTCCACTGCGGTGCCGTGCCGATGAACGCTGAACTGGATCGGCTGTACCGGTTCTATCGGAGGGGAAAGATCGCAACTACCGATGCCCGCCACTTTGTCGAAGAAAAACTGGATCACCTCGCGCGGCTGCGAGCTCCGTTTATAGACGGGTTGAAGCGCAGCCTGGAAATGCTCCTCACCGCTGCGGATGCCGCCGGAATCCGCCTGGGTCTGGAAAACCGCTTTCATTACTACGAACTGCCCGGCTACACGGATTTCAGGACCCTATTCGATGAATTCGAAGGGAGCCCTATCGGATACTGGCATGACGTTGGGCACGCTCACGCTCAGGAAGAGCTGGGGATGATACCGGAAGGCGGTCTCCTCAAGATATGCGGTGATGCGCTGATTGGTATCCACCTGCACGATGCCGTGGGGATCGATGACCACCTGCCGCCAGGTACCGGTGACATCGATTTCAACGATCTTCGCCCTTACATCCAACCCGACACCCTTCTGGTGCTCGAATTGCGGCCGGGCACACCGGATCGGGATATCGAAAAAGGGATAGAATATATTCGAGACGTTTTCGCTACGGACGATCCGTGAGATCCCCTGTCGGCAAATGGCTCCCTACGTGAAAATGCCTAAAATGCGCTAAAATGCCTGAAATGCCTAAAATGGAAACGCCCAATATGAAATCCCATCACTGTTTTAATTTTAGGCAATTTAGGCATTTATAATTTTAGGCATTTTCTCTTTCATTTCACCGTGTGACATTCCACGAACAGGTAATAGGGGCAGGTGTTTCGGCAGTAGTTGTGGTCGATGTCCCGGAAGAGCGCTGTGATCGCTTCCCCCTTGTGCTCGGTATAGCACGTCTTTTCGATGGAGCAGGAATCCTCCAGTTCGTTGATGAAACCGGTGCTTTCGAATGTCTCCATCACCGGACGGCGAACCGCCATCAGGGCCAGGCGGATGTTTCTGACCTCCAGTTCTTCCTTGAGCGCCCGTAGCTCCTCGATGCCGGTAATGTCGATAAATCCAATGGCCTGGAAATCGAGCAGAACGAACACAAGTGGTGTTTGCACCTTGTGGACCTCTTTCATAATATGTTCAACCGTGTACTCAGCATTGGCAAAGTATATCACGTTATCCGATCTTAAATGCAGAATCTGCGGACAGCTCGGCTTCTGAAACAGGTCTGCGTTGACGAACATGTTGAGATCCGGATCTTTGGTGACCCGGACGATTCTCGGGTGCATGGTTTTCCATAGGAAAAAAATCAAGGAAATCATCACACCGATCAGGAGCGCGTAATCCGGTTTGGTCAGCAGCGACAAAACAAACACCGATACGGCTACGATGCCATCATTCCGATTCTGCTTCCACAGCACAAATACTTCTTTGGGATGAAACAACAGCAGAACGGCACTGATCACCAGCGCCGCCAATGCGGCCTTGGGAATGTAGGTAAACAACGGGGTCAGAAACAACAGCGCCAGAACAACAAGTAAACTCGAAACGACGCTGGATATCCCGGTTTTGGCACCGGCGGCAAAATTGATCGCTGTTCGGGAAAACGAGCCGCTCACCGGGTAGCATTGGAAAAAAGAACCGACCAGGTTCGCCAGCCCTTGGCCGATAAACTCCTGGTCCACGTCCACTTTTTGTTTGGTCTCGGAAGAAATCGCTTTTCCCACGGAATAGGTTTCTGCAAAACTGACCAGCGCTATAACCACCGCCGGGCCGATCAGGGAACTGACGATCTCTATATCCAACCCGGGCAAATTAAAACTCGGGAGTCCGCTGGGAATCTGGCCGATGATGGCGATGCCGGATTCATGCAATGTTCGGGTTATTGATTCCAATGATTGAGTAATTCGAAGGTAGTAATTTGAGCCGCAACCGCCAAGAAGGTAAGTTCAGGGGCGGAACACCCAAGGAGGGGTTGCCTGACTTCGCTGTGGCGATGGTTGACTTAACGGCGCCGCTGGGGGATAGTTCATAAGAGTGGAAAAAACAATATCCTGGATACTCTATTCTTTTGACTCATTGCTGAAAATATCTCATGCAATGTTCGGGTTTAAGGGAGTGCCGTTATGAAAACATATCCGATACCCATGGTACCGGGGCCGGTGATGGTGCACCAGGCTGTCCTAAATGCGTACCAGGTCAACTACGGGTCTTCGGATCTGGAGTCTGAATTTCTCGAGCTCTATAACCAGTGCAAGGGGCGACTCCAGAAAATTATGGCCACCCGGAGCAGCGTGGTCATCCAGACCGGTGAAGGCATGCTGGGACTATGGGGCGCCTTAAAAAGTTGCCTGAAGCCGGGCGATCGTGTGCTGGCCATCGCAACAGGTGTGTTCGGCGATGGCATCGGGGACATGGCCGAACGGGTCGGAGCCCGTGTGCAGAAGGTGTCACTTGGATACAACGAGACGATCTCCGATATCGATGCCCTGGAAAAAACGATCCGGGAATTTCGACCAAAGATGATCACCGCGGTACATTGCGAAACCCCATCCGGGACCCTGAACCCTATGGAAGATCTAGGACGTCTCAAACATGATCTGGGGGTGCCGCTGCTTTACGTCGATGCCGTTTCCAGCATCGGCGGCACTCCGGTGGTCACCGATGCCTGGCACATCGACCTGTGCCTGGGGGGTTCTCAGAAATGTCTGTCGTCTTTATCGGATATTACGTTTCTCTCGGTCAGTGATGCGGCCTGGGATACGATTGAGGAGGTCGCCTATAACGGGTACGATGCCATAAAACCCTTCCGGACCGCCCAGGAGAATCATTATTTCCCATACACGCCCAACTGGCATGGAATTGCCGGCCTGAACGCCGGCGCCGACGTCATCCTCAAAGAGGGCCTCGAGAACTGCTTCGATCGGCATGAACGGGTGGCTTCCTGGTGCCGGGACCGACTCGACAAAATCGGCCTTTCCCTGTTCCCGCTGCCCGGAGCGGTGTCTTCGCCGACGGTGACCGCCGTAAACGTTCCGGAAAACATTTCGTGGGCGGATTTCGATCATCTGCTTCGAGAGCAGGGTCTGGTCGTTGGTGGAAGTTACGGGCCTCTGGCAGAAAAGGTGTTCCGGTTGGGTCATATGGGCACCCAGGCCGAACAGCATCTGGTGGAGCAGGCACTGGGAATCATCGAAGAAGTGACCGGAAAGTTATAAAGGAAACGACACTGAGTAAACCAAATTCAAAAAACCACGTCACCGCTGAAAAGGGAAACAGCAAGACAGCTGGCTCGAAACGGACTGTTCGGAAACGGACGAAACATCGTCGCCGAAAGAAACGCCCTCCGGTATCGGCACCCAATGATGCGCTTCAGCAAGACTGGGATGCGGCCCAGTTCGATGTCCCGCCGGTTGAAGGTAAAACCCGCTTTCAGGAATTCGATCTATCTGTGCCCCTGCTTCATGCGATCTACGATCTTGGCTTCGAGTACTGCACCCCGATACAGGCCGAACTGCTTCCAAACACGCTGGCGGGTCAAGATGCCACCGGGCGCGCCCAGACCGGTACGGGAAAGACAGCCGCCTTTCTGATCACCGTCATCACGCGCATGCTGAACAATCCCCTGGAAGACCGGAAAACAGCGACACCACGGGTGCTGGTACTGGCGCCCACGCGTGAACTGGTACTCCAGATTTCGGCGGAAGCCATGCAGTTATCCAAATACACCACCATCAAAACGGTTTCTGTATTCGGTGGTACGAAATATGACAAACAGCACAAGCAATTGCACAGTGCACCGGTCGATATCGTGGTGGCCACCCCCGGTCGCCTGCTCGATAATCAGCGCCGTCGAGACATCAACTTGAAAAAGGTGGAGGTACTGATCATTGACGAAGCCGACCGGATGCTGGACATGGGCTTTATTCCGGATGTTCGTAAGATCGTCTACAGCACGCCGGACAAAAACAAACGTCAGACGCTTTTTTTCAGCGCGACCTTGCCCGAGGAGGTCACCCGCCTGGCGTCCCAGTGGACACGAAATCCCGTGAATATAGAGGTCGAACCCGAGCAGGTGGCGGTCGAGACGGTTGAGCAAATCATATACATCGTCACTACCGATGAAAAATTCGCCCTTTTATACAACATCATCCACCAACAAAATCTGGATCGCGTACTGGTGTTCTGCAACCGGCGCGACCAGGTGAGGCGGCTTGCGGAACTGTTGGAAAGATACGGGATAAACTGCGCCATACTCTCCGGTGAAGTGTCCCAGAACAAGCGGACGAGGCGCCTCAACGCGTTCAAGGAAGGAAAAATCCGGGTGCTTGTGGCCACGGATGTCGCCGGGCGGGGTATCCACATCGAAGGTATGGACCATGTTATCAACTTTACACTGCCCCGTGACCCGGAAGACTATGTCCACCGCATCGGGAGAACCGGGCGGGCCGGGGCCGCAGGAACATCTGTCAGTTTTGCCGACGAAGCAGATGCGTTTTACATTCCGGATATTGAAAAATTCACAGACAGGAACCTGAGCTGTATCGAACCGGACCCCGAGTGGCTCGTGCTGCCGGAGCCGGTGACCCCTGAAAAACGGCGCAGATTTCGCCCGAGACGAAAAACCGGCGCCTTCTCCCGGAGAAAATCCAGGTCCGGGTCATCCCGAAGACACAAGAAGAGGTAGACGGATCCGGATGAAAAGATTTCATGGAATGTTCGGATGATGCGATTGCCGGAACAGGTGAGGGGTGGGCTGTCACTCCTCGTATACACCGCGAATACAATATTCTGGTCGGTGCCGCTGCTTGCCATGGCAGCAGTCAAATTCGTCATCCCTTTACCGGCCTGGCGGAAAACGTGTGGCCGAATTCTCACCGCCATCGCGGAGAACTGGATTTGGGTCAACAACCTGACTCAAAATGTGACCGCTGATATACACTTCGACGTGCAAGGTGTAGAGTCCCTGAACCGCAAAGGATGGTACCTGATCCTCTCCAATCACCAATCCTGGGTGGATATTCTGGTGCTCCAGCGGATCTTTTATCGTAAAATTCCGTTTCTGAAATTCTTTATCAAAAAAGAGCTGTTCTGGTTTCCGGTTTTGGGCCAGGCCTGGTGGGCACTCGATTATCCATTCATCGAGCGCTACAGTAAGAGCCTGTTAGAGAAGAAGCCCCACTTGAAAGGAAAGGATCTGGAAATCACCCGGAGGGCATGTAAAAAGTTTAAGACGATTCCGGTATCGATCATGAATTCTGTAGAAGGCACCCGATTCACCTCCAGCAAACACCACCGCCAACAGTCTCCATATTCCCATCTTTTAAAACCAAAGGCCGGCGGAACCGCATTGGTGCTGGGCGCCATGGGCGATCAGATTCACCGGATACTGGATGTCACCATTGTATATCCAGGTCAGTCCCGGAGCTTCTGGTCTTTGTTATGCGGTAAGATTCGAGAGATACGGGTCCGCGTTAGATCCCTGCCGGTGGCCCCTGAGCTGATCGGCGATTATGCCAATGACCAACGTTTTCGGGATAAGTTGCAGCAATGGTTGAACACCTTGTGGCTGGAAAAGGATCAGTGCATTGCGGAACTGCTGGCCTCCAAATCCTGACGTTCACCTCGCATCAACTATAAACGCTCCCGGAGGGCGAAAATCTGGGGGATTAAGCGATCAGGTGATATGCCCTTCCTTCGGGACGATACAGATAAATCGAAAGGTGCCCTCCCCTGCATTTCGAAACTGATGATGAGATCCCGGGGGCACAAAGGCGTATGAGCCGGCCTCGACGGGTGTATCTTCACCGTCCACATGCAAAACACCCTGTCCCTCGAGTATATAATTAATGTGCGGCCAGTCGTGGGTATGTTTCGGGCTGTAGCCCTCTCCGTCGCCCAGTTCGATCACTCGCATGACGTGGTCTGACCAGCCCTCTTTCGGCGAAATAAGGACTTTCATTTTAGCGTTTTTCACTTCGGGGCTGTCGATGGTCTGCGCTTCAACCTCTTGATCCTTTCCGATAATCATGTCCCTAGCTCCTTTTGCGGTAATACGTTAATCGTAAAATGAATGGGAACGCAATTCTGGCAATCGCCATACCCGTAGAGTAGTACAACTCTGAAAAAATTTCATTCAAATAGAATTTGTTATCTCTAACCAGATGTCAAGACAACAAAAAAGGGGGCTGACCCACGGCCAGCCCCTGTTGAGTTTCCCAGTTGGAAACACGTTGTTATGTTAATGGATGGTAATCTGTTTGGGAGTCAGTTTTTCCGGTTTCGGCACTTCGATCTTGAGCACCCCATCCTTGAACTCCGCTGTTATTTTGTCTGAATCTACATTTCCGGGAAGGGTGAAAGACCTTTCGAATCTGCCGTACACCCGTTCCCGTCGATAATACCGATCTTCCTTGACCTCGTTTTCTCCGGAACGCTCACTGCTGAGCGTCAGGACGCGCTCCTTGACGTCAACGGATACATTGTCTTTGTCCACTCCCGGGAGTTCGGCCGTGATGACAATATGATCATCCTTGTCGAAAATATCGACCACCGGGTTCCAGTTCGAGAGACCCACCTTATCATCACTGTTTTCGACCGGGTACATGGATTCATCGAACAAACGATTGAATCGATTTCTGAAGTAAAGCATGTCGTTCCAGGGATTGAATCTGACCAGGTTCATCTGAACACCTCCATGTATTTTTCTTGTCCAAAAAAATGCTGCGATTGACTGCTCGCATTGAGTAACTGGAAAATAACCCACAAAAGTGGTATGTCAAGAATAATACTATTACTTTTTTAACTTTTTTTCTTTAAGTAATGGAATTGAAGGGGGCTCGACTTCCTCACTGAAAAGATCTCATGAGATGCCCAGATTTAGAAGGTTACCTGCTGCTCCGGCGGCTCGATCTCAGGGGGGAAATCACTGAACGGAAAGGGGATTGTACTTTCATTAAGGCTCAGGTACCGGATCACGCGATAAGCATAAGTCGCTATTTTATTAGCAAATTTCCGGATTGGCTCATTGTGGGTCCGGGTGATAAACAGGTAGACGTATTGAAAGATCACCGTTACCTGGATGATCACTTTCAGGATTTCCAGCACCACGAAGTTGAGAATCGTGTACAGCAGCCGAATGGCGATTTTCTTTCGTTCAATGGTGTATTTCTGAATTTCACTCATGGCGCATCCTCCCGATGATCCGTTATTTTGGAATAGTCTCTCATCTCTGATTCACAGTCGGCGGGCACAATTCGAGATCCAACAGCTTCCGGCCCAAAAGGCAAGGACTTGAAAATCTGATCCTCCAGACGTAGCGTCTTTTTCCAAAGTCGGTTCAGTCGCCCCAACAGGTCAGTCCGCTGCCCGTATCGTTCAAGAATGTATTCCATTCGCGTTTCCAGGGAAACGATCCGATCATGAAGCACCCGCTTATCCGCATAGTTGATGATCGCCGCCTCGGTGACGCGATCATGTTCACGATATTGATCCAAACGAACGTGCTGTCGGACGATCTCCCCGACTTCGGAATACCCCATGTCGGCAAGCAGGTCCGCTCCCGTCTGGGAGTGAAATTCACCGGTCTCGATGCTTCTTGTTTTGGTGATGTCGTGGAGCAGGGCGGATGCCTGGATTAATTCACGATTGAGTTCAGTTCCGAATGTTTTAAGGTTATCTTGTAACAACAGGGCCACACGGCAGACCTGGATGGAATGAGCCACAATATGCCCTAAAGAGCCCATCTTGAAAAGTAACTCAAAGCATTGCTGTTTGGAGGGGATCTTCATGTGCCAGTGTCTATCAGATCCTATACCGTTTTACCAGAAACGCCGGGCTGGGGAGCTGCCGAATTCATTCCTATCGCCTTGAGTAAACGGAATATTTAGAACGTGGTTATCCAGAAAACCCAGGCTGTTGGAATGCTGGGTTTATCCCACCACGAAGCCCACGAAAAAAGATATGGTGCATTCACGGAGTGATCATACTGCTCTTTGCGGCCTGCGTGGTGAAAATTCTCTTACTGGAGCTTTCAAGAAAAACGCATTCATGAAATCTATTTACAGTCCATGGATTCACCATTAGTTTCTCGAAGCGATGATGTATTGAGCCCAAGCAGGTCTTTCCTGCCGGAGTTTCATGGGACTGAGGATCGCTCGACGGACGAAGCCGATTCGGCATCCGTATCCAACAGGAGAGGTCTCTTATGAATAAACCGATCTATCTGGACTACAATGGAACCACACCCCACGACCCGCGAGTGATCGAGGCCATGCGGCCGTTTTTGGAAGAGGACTTCGGTAATCCTTCCAGCTCACACTGGTATGGGAAGAAGCCAAAGCAAGCCGTCGAACAGGCCCGAGGACAGGTTGCGGCCTGTCTCGGTTGCCGACCAGATGAGATTCTGTTTACCAGCGGCGGGACCGAATCCAACAACCATGCGCTGAAGAGTATTGCCGGCAATCTTTTTACAAAGGGAACCCATATCATCACCAGTCGGATCGAGCACCCGGCCATCCTGGAAGTATGCCGGTTCATGGAAGCTCATGGATTCAAGGTGACTTACCTTCCGGTCGACGCCAGCGGCCGCGTGAGCGTTGCGGATGTAGAGGCGACTGTGACGCCGGAAACCATTATGATTTCCATAATGCACGCCAACAATGAAGTCGGCACCATTCAACCCATCCGGGAAATCGCTGAAATCGCCAAAGCTCAGGATATCTTGATGCACACCGATGCGGCCCAGTCCATCGGCAAAATTCCCGCCGATGTCGATGATCTGAATGTGCACCTACTCTCACTGGCTGGGCACAAGTTGTACGCCCCCAAAGGGATTGGCGCACTTTTTATCCACCAAACCGTCCGCCCCTCAACATTCTGTCACGGAGCCGGCCAGGAGATGGGACGGCGAGGGGGTACGGAGAATGTGCTCGAAATCGTCGGCCTGGGGACGGCCTGCGACATTGCCCGAAAAGACCTCGATACAAATCAGGGACACATGGAACAGATGCGCAATCGTCTTGAAGTCGGGTTGACGGACTTCATTTCGGATGTTCGCGTCAATGGTCATCCGAAATGGCGGCTGCCCAACACATTGAGCATCTCATTTCTCGGTCTCGAAGCGAACCGTATATTGGATGAGATTAGCCCTGAAGTTGCCGCCTCGGCCGGAGCGGCTTGCCACGCTGACACCATCGAAGTCTCCCATGTGCTGCAGGCCATGAAACTCCCGGAAGACTGGGCCAAAGGCACCATCCGCCTGACGACCGGTCGGATGACCACTGAAAGAGACATCGACAGGGCAGTCGATGTAATCTCTACGGCCGTCCGTAGGTTGCGCGGCTAGCTCACATCTCTCTCGTCAATCCCGTCCCGTGAGGTTTGTCCGATCTGCGCCGGATTGACAACCTTTTACGCTACGCTTAATTTCTAGCTATAACGCACAAGACTCTGCGAAATCACACCTGAAGTGACATTCATCCTGCCGTGACGATGGGCCTGAAAACTCATCAGCGCCATTCACTCCCAAGCACCCTCCTCCCGATTCCGAACTATCTGCGACCGTCTTTTTATTCTCCCAAATGAGTAGATGAAAAACAGGTAGGTGATGAAACCGGAATGACCTCGAACCATGGATTCAACGACGGCTCAGGATCACCGCGTCGGTTCCCCCAAAGACCGGATTCCGACGAATGGATAACCTCGAGCTCAATGAATCGGCGCCTTCAAGACACCATATCGGCATTTCTTTCAGGCAGCCCGGTGGCGGATGCTCTCGAAACTCTGCTGAAAACACTGGAGCCCGATACGGACGTGTTCATTGTCGGGGGGGCGCTGCGAAATCTGGCTATGGAAGTGCTTCACCACGCCTCGCCACCCACGGAGGACATTGATATCTTTCTCGGCAACTGTGACACCCTCCCCTCCCTGTCGCCGGTATCCGTCACGGCCCTGGGAGGCATCGAATGGCGTCCCAGGAACTGTCCCCTATCGTTTGATATATGCCGACTTGAAAATTTTATCATCCTCCAGAAATACCAACTGGCACCCTCCCTTGAAAATCTGTTGGCATCCATTGATTTTACGATGAATACGCTGGTTTACGATGTGCGACGGAAACAGCTGTTCGATGGCGGAGCGATCCATGATATCGAAAGACGCCTGATGGAATTTAACTCTAGGAAGTTATTCAGCCGCCCCTTGACAGCATACCGGATTCTACTCTTACGGCTGAAAACCGGCTTTCGGCTGTCTTCTTCAGTTTTCCACTACATCAAGCACCAGGTTGACATCGATACGTTGATGGCGTTGAAAAAGATTCTGGCGTCTCGATACGATCGAAACCATCGGAAAGCGCTTCTGCTGGAATATGACCGGCTTTGCGCATTTTCAGACTACGAAGCCTACCGCACCACATCCCCGGAAGCCATTATTTCCATCGATAATTATGGTTCTCGCTAACGGATACGGGCCAATTGATATCCTCCAAGATACTCGGCAGTCCCACCCGAGGATGAATTGAATCGCTGAGCGTTCTATGGTATTCACGCCTAGTATTTATTGGCAATCATGACTAGTACAGGTGGACCATGGAACAATTCAAAGACTACCGTAACATTCATCACATGCTTCGGGAAACGGTGGATCGACGCGGCCCCCATACGGCGTATCAGTGGTTTGTCGAGCCCGGTGAAACCGAATCCATATCCTGGGATGCGTTCTACGATGAGGTCATTCAGGCAGCGAAAAGTTTCGTATCACTAGGTATCGGCAAAAACGACAAAGTAAGCATCGTCAGCTACTCCCGATATCAGTGGATTCTTGTGGACCTGGCCCTGGCCACCATCGGGGCCGTGACGGTCGGCATTTACCATTCGCTTCCCGCTGCGGAATGCCAGTATATTATCGACCACTCCGACTCTATCCTTGTCTTTGTCGAAGATAATGTTCAACTCGAAAAATTGCTCACCGTAAGGAAAGATCTACCGGCGATTAAAAAGATCATACTGTTCAGTGGAAAGCCCCCTGCAGACGATGACATATTGGATTTTTCATCATTCGTGGCGCTTGGAAAAGATGTTCCGGACGCAGATATCACGGCCCTGGTGGGTAACGTGCAGCCGGACGATGTGGCCGCCATCGTTTACACATCCGGAACCACCGGTGTTCCCAAAGGGGCCATGCTCACCCATGACAACCTGACCTTCACCGCCCAGTCCGTAGAAAGAAGTGTGTACTGGAAAGAGGACGACGGTGTGTTTCTGTTTCTTCCCCTGGCCCATGTATTTGCCAGAACGTGTGTCTATACAGTTCTATTGTCCGGGTGCAAACTGACGTTCACCAGAAGCCTGGACACCCTGGCCGAAGATCTCAAGGCGGCCCAGCCGGACTGGTTCCCCAGCGTTCCCCGGATTTATGAAAAGGTCTACACGAAAATCGTTGGCACTGCTGAAGCCAAAGGCGGCATGACCTGGCGCATTTTCAAATGGGCCCAAAAAACCGCCCTGCAAATGAGCTACCTCAAACGCCACAAACTGCCGGAACCCTTTTTGTTTATTTTAAAACATAAATTGGCCGATCGCCTGGTATTTCAAAAAATTCGAGCTGCGTTGGGTGGCCGGGTCCGCTGGTGCATCAGCGGTGCGGCACCATTGAATCCGGACATCGGAAAATTCTTCAACGGCGCCGGAGTGCTGATCGTCGAGGGTATCGGGATGACCGAAAACACGTCCTTCTCGAATCTGAACCGTTACACCAATTACCGGTTTGGGTGGGTCGGTCCTCCCGGGCCAGGCATTGAGCAGAAGGCCGCCCCGGATGGAGAAATCATGTTTCGCGGTCGAAATGTGATGAAAGGCTATTACAAGATGCCGGAAAAAACCGCCGAAACCATAACCGAGGACGGGTGGCTCCTGACCGGCGACCTGGGAGAAATTGACGAAGACAACTTTTTACGGATTACGGGCAGAAAGAAAGAAATTATCGTAACGGCCGGAGGAAAGAACATTGCACCGGCTCGAATTGAAGGGGTCATGATTACCAGCAGGTACATCAACCAGATCAGCGTTCTGGGCGACAGACGCCCCTATCTGACGGCATTGATAACTCTGAACACGGAAACCGCCGAAGAATACGCGCAAACAAACAACATCCCCTACACCACGGCGGATGATTTGATGGAACACCCGGAGATTGTCCGGCTAATGGAAAGTGAAATAAAACAGCGCAACCGTCAGTTGGCCTCCTTCGAGACCATTAAAAAAATTACCATTGTTCCGGAGTTCACGGTGGACAACGGGATGTTGACCCCAACCATGAAAGTGAAGAAAAACCGTGCCGCCGAACATTATCGAAAGCGGATTGACGCGATGTACACAGAGTAATCCAACGGATCCGGTTCCCGGACATTGCCAAAGCGGAATTGGATACTTAGATTAACGGCTCGTCTCAAAAAGGATTTTTCAGAGAGCGACTATCGGGGCAACGAATTGACGGGAATACTGGAGTATTGGAGTACTGGAATATGGAAAGAAGGCAGAGTGTAGAGACCTTTCGATCCTAGAACTCCAACACTCCATTACTCCAAGGATCTAAAACTATCGAAATATAATCCACCCTACCACAGACCATAGTTTTGGAAATTGCTACGATCACCTATGACATGAGGAGACATGATGGCTTACCAGAAAAGTGACTACAAAGAAAATATCGAACGGGCAACAGTGGTGTTTGAAACCAACCTCGGCTCCTTCGAGGCAGAGCTGTTCGCCAAAGAGTGCCCTGAAACGGTGTGGAACTTCATCAATCTGGCAGAGGGCCGCCAGGAAACCGATCGGGAAGGCAACTTCTACGATGGACTCACATTTCACCGGGTGATCGATGGGTTCGTCATCCAGGGCGGCTGTCCTGAAGGAAGTGGGATGGGTGGCCCCGGCTACCGCTTTGGGGATGAATTCGATCCGGCTCTGCGCCATGATGATGCGGGTGTTCTATCCATGGCCAACGCCGGCCCGGGGACCAACGGCAGCCAGTTTTTTGTGACGCTGGGCCCGACACCTCACCTGGATAATCGGCATTCGGTGTTTGGAAAGGTCACGAACGGAATGGATGTCGTGCAAAAAATTGGGAAGGTCCAGACCGGTCCAGCAGATCGGCCGATCTCTTCGGTGGTCATGGAAAAAATCACCGTACGGCGATAATTACTCGAACCCTCTTCTCCAACTAATTTGGAGAAGAACCATATTTTCGGATAGTCCTAGGTACCCGAAATCGTAGCACAATATACGGCTGATCGCCGCCAAGGGCTTTAACGAATAGAATAGACTAGGGGGTGATGGGACCCTTCATGGGCATCATGGCCGATGGGAGCGATTGTCGCAATTCTTCACCTAATTTTCTAATAAATTTACGGCAAGCATTCCCGGATTTTTCTTCATCGGGATCCCATAACCGGACCAGACCAAACCGGGAATAGAAATATATGACATGCAACACATTCATCTCAGCGATGCCCGTCTCCCGAATTACTTCGTTGACTGTCCGGCACCCATCCAAAGCCGATAGCACCTTGCGGTGCGTTTCTTCCACATTTTCATACTGGGCGCCGGAAACAAGTTCAAAAACGGCGTCATATCCGGGGATGGCTTTATGGAAAATATTCCACACCAGATCGGCATGTCTGAAGAGAAGCAACACTTCATCTGTACTGAATCGGGTGCGTGCTATCACGTCAGGATCCATGCCCGGAACGAACAAGGTCTTTGCGGCTTTCCGTTTTGCGATGGCCCGAATCGCCTGGTTTCCGACCAGATCTCCGCTTTCAGCATGGTAAACACACCCTGCCCTCAGATATAACTTCGCCTTGAAGCCGTACCTGTCGTTAATCGCCAGCATGCCTGTTTGGCCGTCGTTTACCAGCGATGAAAGGGTATCCAGAAGTGGTTTGTGCGTGGGGGCCATATGAGTATCCATCCTATCCGGCAGAATCGTATAACTCCCGACGACCCATAACACCTGCCCAGGAGTGAAAGTTGCGTCGCTCTTTAAGATCCAGCCTGGCGCAAATAGCGGACACCAGGGACGAGAGTTGCCTGTCGGAAAGACGTTCCGGGCGCGTCTCAATGGCATCAAATGCCTTATCGAGAACGTTCTCCGCGGCCGGACCGACAATATCGGCTAATGTCTGCTTCATGTAATTTAGCAACTGATCGCGGAGATCGTGTTCCATCGGCTTTTCCTCTGGAACCAGTCTGACCAAACGCCGGCGTAGGTACCAGTAAATCGTTCGGAATACATCCAGATCAGGAAGCCCGGTCGTCTGGATGACCTGGCGTACGGATCGCTTTCCATTCAGAGCATTGAGCACCCGCATCTGTATGGGGGTCACATTGCTCGTGGTCCAATTCTTTTTTTTGAGGGCGTACACCGCATCCCAGTTCGGGATGACACTTCGGACGGTTTCCCAGGTCTGTTCGGCCTTTCTCAACATGCTGATAAAATCATGCGTATTGATGTTCATGGGTGAGAGCAGTTCCGGACTCACCCCCTGATAAAACCGTGTTGACGTAATCGCCCGTTTGGCAATAGACCTGGCGGCATTGGCCCCGGTTACCAAGTTATGCTCACAATGTATGATGCATCCGGCCCACAAGTAGATATCGGCACGAAACCCGAATTCTCCGGAAACCACCAGCAAACCGGATCGATCCCGAAGCAACAGAGGCGTCAGGGTTAAAAGAAGTGATTGATGTGGATACATAGTGATACCTGTTGTTTGTGCACTTGAAGTGGACTGACGCTATCGATGCCGGCGCTTCCGTATCGGAACCGGAACTGCAGAAGGGTGCTCCTCTCGAGAGGAACACACCATAATCAATAGACCCCCGAACATCAGCCATGCGATGATCCATCCAGCGCTCATAAGGGCTCCTTTTCCAGTGGTTTTCGGTTCGCCCGGCACACTTACCGCAATCCAAACAAGGTAGATACTTCAGGCAAAAGCAAGTTCAATGCCGGGAACCAGGATCCAATCCTACCTTTGTATAATTATTTATGTTTTCAGGAAGTTATGAGAGGAAACGGTGCATGGTCGAAGGGCAGATAGGGGCGTACTGACCACGGATGGATACAGATAACATACAATATTGTCGGATTTGATCGGGCTGAAAAGCGGCCAAATAGTATATAGCGCCTGCCATAATTGCGTTCCGATTCATGTCCAAATGAAAAAGGCCGGTGAATCCATCGCTGACGATGGGATTGCACCGGCCTTATTTTAACTATCTAAATTTAATATATATTACTTTGTATCCCCGATTGCGTCAATCAGGTCCGGGAGAAAATCGAGGATATCGGCCACCACTCCCACATCGGCCACCTGAAAGATGGGGGCTTTGGCGTTCTTATTGATCGCCACGATGAACGGTGCCCCTTTGATACCGCCCATGTGTTGGAATGAACCACTGATGCCGCAGGCCAGGTAGACTTTCGGTTTTACGGTCTGTCCGGAGGTGCCAACCTGTCGCGCCTTTTCAAGCCATTTGGCATCCACAATAGGCCGTGAGCAGGATACATCGGCTCCCATGGCTTTGGCCAGATCAAACACGACTTCCAGATTATCCTCGTCTTCAATGCCGCGCCCCACGGATACCAGCACATCGGATTTGGTGATATCCACATCTCCGACTTCGGCTTCCACAACCTCCAGGTATCGCCGATTATCACCGGGGATACCTCCATCCACCGCCTCACCGGTCTTGTCGGTAACCTGGCCGCCGGCCCCCTGGCTTTCGTCCGGCGGGAATGCGCCCGGTCTGATGGTAATAACCGCTCCTCCGCTGATGTCGCAGCCGATGTGGGTGCTGACCATGCCGGAGTATTCCTCCCGCACGGCCTTCAGCTGTCCTCCCTCCAGGCCTTCGAAAGCCGTAGCATCCGGTAGATAGGCGGCATCCAGTTTGACCGACAAACCCGGGGAGAGGTCCATACCGAAATGTTCGTGGGGGATGAGCAGCACCGCGCCCTTCGGCAATATACGAACCAGCATTCCCCTGAGGACCTCGGCATTGACATAGGCCAAGGCATCGTTGTCTATTTTCCATACCTCAGAGTAGGTTTTCGCTGCTTCATCGCATACGGCCCCCAGTTCATCGCCGGATCCCGCGACAACGGCGATAACATTGGCTTCCGGAGAAATCGCTTTGGCGGCTTCGGGCAGCTCAAGCGCCGTATCATCGACGTTTCCATTTTTATGAAGAATATATGCAAATATCTGATCAGGCATTATTTGAACCCTCCTTTGGCTTTCAGCAGTTCGATCAGTTTCTCGATGATCTCTTCGGTGCTGCCTTCCAGCATTTCCGCGCCTTCGCCAAGATCCGGGACAAAGTAATCCTCCCGCTTGACCTTGGCCGCCGCGGCACCGACGGTGTCTGCGCCGATGCCCAGATCTCCGGTGCCCTTTATCGGTATATCGATGGATGCCACCTTGCGGATTCCGCGAATCCCGACATATCGGGGCTCGTTGATACCGGTCTGAATGGATAGCACACAGGGAAGATCGATTTCGTTCATCTCCTGATTGCCGCCGGCGATTTCACGACCGACCTTGATCCGTTTCTCATCGAGTATGTCAAGCAGATTCACCAGGGACGCATACGGGTAGTCGAGCATGGCCGCAAGCATGCCCCCCACCTGACCGGCGCCGTCATCTGCCTGGGCCCCGGTGAGAATTAAATCGTAGTTTCCCTGTTCCACAACCGCTTTTAGAATCGTGGCCAGGCCTTTACCGTCCGATCCTTCAAAGGATTCATCCGAAAGGTGTATCCCGTTGTCCGCCCCCATCGCCATCTCCCGGCGAATCACCTCTTCGGCATCCTCGTCGCCGATGGACCCAACGGTGACGCTTCCGCCCACCTTGTCCCGGATCTGAATCGCCTCCTCGACCGCATAATTGTCCCACTCGTTGACCGAGTAGACCAGATCGTCCCGTTCGATGTCGGTCCCGTCCGGATTCACCTCGATCTCGTTTTCCGAGCTGTCCGGAACTCTTTTAACGCAGACCAGAATTTCCATTTGCTTCCTCCAGATTGAGTTGTTCAGTAATTATAACGGTTGAAATCTATTCACGTTGCGGGAACTTCCATGACGAATGGCAATTATTCGACAAGATGCTCCGCAATCAACTCCGATAAATCCATGGCGACCATTTGGCCTTCCAGGCCACTGGTCTTGATCGCATCCTCAATGTTGACCATACAGAAGGGACAGGCCGTCACAATTATATCGGCCCCTGCGGCTTTCGCCATTTCCACCCGCAGCTTGCCCATCCGGGTCTCTTCAATCGGCTCATAGAACAGCATCAGCCCGCCGCCGCCGCAGCAAAAGGACCGATCCCGGCAACGATCCATTTCAACCCGCCGCAACCCGGGAACGGCGTCAAGAACATCCCGGGGAGTGTCGTAGAGATTGTTGTGCCGTCCCAGATAACACGGATCGTGATAGGTGTATGTCAATTCCGGATTGTCCACGGCTCTGAGTCTTATCTTTCCCCGGGCAATGGCGCGTGCCATGACCTGGCTGATATGCTCCACCGGGGGTAGATCGGTGTAATCCTTGAGCAATGCATTATATGCATGGGGATCTGCCGTGACAATGCGCCTGACACCGCAGTTCAGGATGGCGTCGGTGTTTTCATCCCTCAAGGCCTGAAACAGCATCTCCTCGCCGAACCGTCGCACCTCATGGCCGCTGTCTTTTTCCTGCCGGCCTAAAATACCGAAATTTTCTCCCGCGGCAAACAGGACCCGAGCGGTGGCCCGGCCGATTTCCTGAATGCGATCATCATAGGAGGTGATGCTGTCGACAAAGTACAGTGTATCGGCCCTCTCCTTCTTGCCGAGGACCTTGACCTGGCAGTCATCCGGAAATCCGTCCCCCTTGATCCACTCGGCCCGCTTTTTTTCCATCTTTCCGTAGGGATTACCCCGTTTTTCAAGAGCCCGAAGGGGCTTCTGGAGGGACTGTGGGACGTTTCCCTCATCGACCATCCCCCTGCGCAGATCGATGATCTTATCGATATACTCGATCATCAACGGACACTCCTCCTCGCAGGCGCCGCAAGTGGTACACGACCAGATTTCGTCCTCCTCATAGGTTCCTTCCATCAGCGGCTCATGGGGAATAAAGGGTCCGCTGAGGGGATAATGGTTAAAGCAATAGTCCCTTCCCTTGATAGAGATAAATCGGGGGGACAACGGACGCCCGGCGGCATTCGCCGGGCAATTATCAGAACATCGGCCGCAGTCGGCACAGGAGTAAAAATCCAGAATATGCTTCCAGGTAAAATCCTCGAAGTTTTTCACCCCGAAGGACTCCAGATCGTCCAGCTCTTCGTCGGAAACACCCCATTGAACCGGTTTTACGCTCCCTTTATCGACTTTCATGAAAAAGACATTAAACAGGGACGTCACCACGTGAAAATGCTTTCCCATGGGTAAAAAGCACAGAAATAGAAAAAAGGTGACATCATGGATGATATAGGACCCAAGATGGAGGCTTTGCAGGCTCTCGATCGGCGTCCACAACAGGGCAAGTCTGAAAAACCAGGGTAACGACAACGGAGCGATCAATTCCGAGGGGACGCCGGCCTGGGCCTGGGCCGCCGCCTGACTGGCTTCAAACAGGCTCTCGCTGACCATCAGGATGGCGATAAATCCGAGCACCAGAATGGCCTCTGCCGTGTGGTCTTTCCCGTATTTCTCGGGTACGCGATACCGGGCGGGTTTGTAAAAAAGTCGGCGGATCGCTGCGATGACGACGACCACAAATACCGTCGTCGCCATATAATCTTTGATCACGCTGTACACATGCCCGATCCAGCCGTCCAGACCGGGAAAGACAAACCCGTCATAGAATCCAAGAATAACCAATGACGTCGAACGGATCCCAAGAACCAGAAATCCGGCAAAGAGAAGGATATGCAGCACCCCGGCAAGCCGATATCGGGGTTGTTTGTATTGCATCAGCCAATACTTGATGGTGTAAACAGCCCGCTCAAAAAAGTGGTTCAATCGAAAATCCGGTTTGGAGCGGATCAGGGGAGCCGATCGTCTCGCGATAATATAGGTAAAGGTTCCAATCCCGAAAAGTGGGATGAGAAGATAGATAACCGCAGCCGGTATGAACAGAAAGGTAGAGTGAGCCGGGGAAGTCAGTACAGGATCCATTTTTTTACTTTAATTCTCCATCCGCTTGGTGTAACAAGTCATGAAAACGTGAAATACCTTCCACTGTTAATGAATGAGCGCTCATTCATTTTAAAAAACAAACTTTTTCCCGTCAAGAGAAAAATAGCAGTTTGCCTGCGCATCGATAAACCAAATTTTCCTGAGTAGCAAGTTTCGATCACATTTAGTTTCATTTTTCTTGCCACCGGCCGAAGAACCAAGAATCCACACGGCGCTGCCGGGTGTTCTAAAGGCTGAACACGTTATCGGGACACCGTTTCCACCATCGGCGACAGTGGGTTCGAAGGCTGGAATCGACCACCTCTAGAACTCGACAAGGAGGACACAGTGGACAAGGTCACCTATCAGAGCAAGCCATGGGTCTCGAAATACGAACCCGGCGTTCCCGAATTTGCCCAGTACGAGGAAACCTGTCTGCCCGCGTTTCTGGACCGTTCCGCAGAACAATTTCCGGAGCAGATGGCGCTGTCATTTCAAGGCTATTCGATAACTTACCGACAACTAAAGGATATGGTCGATCGATGCGCCGCCTATTTAAAGAGCCTGGGTCTCGGCAAGGGGGATGCGGTTGCCATTCTCCTTCCGAATCTGATCCCCTGTGTTGTGGCCTATTACGCGACACTTAAAATCGGTGGGATTGTCGTCATGAACAATCCACTCTATACGGATCGGGAGCTTGAACACCAGTTCGTCGATTCAGGGTCTAAAATACTAATAACTCTCGATCTTCTCGGGAATCGAATGATCGATCTGCGACCCAGAACCCATATTGAACAAATCGTATACACGTCCATTGGAGACTACCTCCCCTTTCCGAAAAACCTTTTGTTTCCCCTGGTGGCAAAGAAAAAGAAACTGGCGGCAGATGTCAAATCCGCCGACAACGTCTATCGATGGAAAGAGGTTCTAAAACAGCAAGCCCCGGATCCGACCACCGCGCCGCTCAGTTTCGACGATGTGGCGATGTACCAGTACACGGGTGGCACCACCGGTGTATCCAAAGGGGTAATGCTCAACCACGGCAATTTAAGTAAACAGGTTCAGCAGATCCGTGCTTGGTTTCCGGAACTGCAGCCGGCCGGAGAGGTGATGCTGGGAGCGCTTCCGTTTTTCCATGTGTTTGGTCTGTCAACGGCCATGAACCTGGCGGTTTATTTGGCCTGGGGCAACATTCTGGTTCCAAAACCTCAACCGGATCAGTTGCTTGAGGCCATCACCAAGTACAAACCGACCTTCGCGCCGCTGGTACCCACCATGTTTATCGGGTTGCTGAACCATCCAAACATACAAACTTCAGATTTAACCTCCATCCGAGGATGTTTTTCCGGCAGCGCGCCCCTTCCGGTGGAGGTCATCAGGGAATTCGAGGAGAAAACCGGAGCCGTCATCGTAGAAGGCTACGGACTGACAGAAACGAGTCCGGTCACCCATGTCAACCCGTTCAATCCGGACAAACGCAAGGTTGGAAGCATCGGTGTACCGATTACCGACACCGCATGCCGGGTCGTTGACTTAAGCGACGGAGTCACCGACGTTCCGGTGGGGGAAACCGGAGAACTGCTCATTAAGGGACCCCAGGTGATGCAGGGCTACCTGAACAAGCCGGATGAAACCGCGGCAACGCTGACCGAAGGCTGGCTGCACACCGGCGACATCGCTCAAATGGATAAGGATGGCTATTTCTTTATCGTCGATCGGAAAAAGGACATGATCATATCCGGTGGATTTAATATTTATCCACGGGATATCGAAGAAGTATTTTTTGAACATCCCATGGTAATGGAGGCCACGGCCATTGGAGTCCCCCATCCAACCCGAGGTGAATCCGTCAAGGTGTTTGTGGTAGCGGTGGAAGGCGAATCACCGACCGAAGAAGAGCTGATGGAATTTGCCAAAACCAAACTGGCCAAATACAAATGGCCCGCAGAGATCGAATTCAGAACAGAGCTCCCCAAGACCAATGTCGGAAAAGTGCTGAAAAAAGAGCTGCGGGCGGAGGAGCAACGGAAGGGTTAGTCCGTGTGCCCGTGTGCCCGTGTGCCCGTTTGCCCGTTGGACAAGCTGTGATCATAGCAAATTTTCGGGCCTATAACCAATTTTAAGGCTGTTGAAATTGGTCATTCCATCACCCCCACCGATCCTCCCCCATCAAGGGGGAGGTCATTATTTTCTCCCTCCTCTAGCGGGAGGGAGCCAGAGGGAGGAGGGTATGATCGAAGTATTCCTTATTTTTGCTCATAGGCCCGTAAATCTTTGGGCTGGGGCGTCAGCAGATGGGTCCTGATAAATATTCTTTTAAAACATCAAAAGCCGGAAGCGATCATGCCGCTTCCGGCTTTTTTCGGCTTACCGTACTTAGTTTTTACATTCATGTACTGCCCATCGGGCAAACGGGCGCACGGGCTGACGGGCCAACGGGCAAACGGATTAACCGGCAAACCGACTAAAATTAAAAGCGGCTTTAGAGTTTTAGATCGGGTTCGAGAGCAAGGCGGCCGGTAACTTGAAAGCGGAGCGTACACGGAAGTACGTGAGCCTTTCAAGTTACCGGGCAACGCCGCTATCGGGCCCGAGATGAAATTCTAAAGCCGCTTTTTTTTATTTGCCGCCAAAAGCGTCTTCGCTAATCTCTATCGCCGCATCGTTCATCTTTAGGATGGCGTCCATTTTCCCGAGGCTCACCGGCAACACCTGCTGAGCAAAGTACTCTGCACTTTTGATCTGCCCCTCATAAAAGGTCGTATCTTTTTTCTTGGCTCCGGCTTCCAGTTTCTGGGCAGCAATGGATGCCCGCCAAAGCAGCATCCAGGCCAATACCACGTCACCGGTGGCCATCATGAACGGATGGGCAAAGGAGAACGCCGCCAGCACCTTCGGGGACATGGCGGTGGCCCCCATATGCATGCCCACTTCGGCCAACCGGTTGACCGCATTTTCCGTGGCCGCGACGATATCTTCCAGCCCGGCAACGCCTTTTGCCTCTTTGAGGGTGTTCTGCATTTCACCCAGCAGATCCATGACCGGTTTGCCTTTATTCATTCCCAGCTTACGGCCAAGCAGGTCCATTGCCTGGATCCCATTGGTCCCTTCGTATATCAGGGTAATCCTCACATCCCGCATCAGCTGTTCCATGGGGTAGTCCCGGATATATCCATAACCGCCGTAAACCTGAAGGCCGAGGTTGCAAATTTCAAGAGCCCGTTCCGTTACATACCCCTTGCAGATCGGAATCAGCACATCGATAATGCCGGACCATTTGGCTTTTTCTTCTGCGCTGTCACTGGTTTTGACCCGATCTTCACATAGGCCGGTGTAGTAGAGAAGACTCCGCATCCCCTCGACAAATGCTTTCATTCTCAGCAGCATGCGTCGGATATCCGGATGCTGGATAATCGGGACCGACGAAGCATTTTTATCGAACATCTGGAGCAGATTCTTGCCTTGAATTCTTTCTCGGGCATAGTTGAGAGCGTACAGATATGCGTTGGAGGCACAGGTAAATCCCTGGATGCCGACCAGCAGGCGGGCTTCGTTCATCATGAGAAACATGGCCCGCATGCCCTTGTTCTCCTCACCCAGAAGGAGGCCCCGGCAATTGTCTTTTCCCCCAAGGGTCAGCGAGCAGGTGGCGTTTCCATGAATCCCCATCTTTTCTTCGATGCCGGTGCACACGACATCATTGAGGTCACCCATGCTACCGTCCTCGTTGACCCAGAATTTCGGGACCAAAAACAGGGAAATCCCTTTGGTTCCCTGGGGGGCGCCTTCGATTCGGGCCAGAACCGGATGAATGATGTTTTCAGACAGGTCGTGCTCGCCGCTGGAAATAAATATTTTGTTTCCCGAAATGCTGTATGTGCCGTCATCGTTTTTTACAGCCACGGTCGTCAAGGCCCCGACATCCGAACCGGCCTCCGGTTCGGTCAACAGCATGGTACCGGTCCACTCACCGGTATACATCTTCTCGAGAAACAACCGTTTCTGATCTTCCGTACCTAAGGCTTGAACCAGATTTGCCGCGCCATGGGTGAGGCCCGCATACATCATGAACGCATAGTTCGCTCCAACCAGGTAATCGCTGGCGGCAAGAGAGACCACTACCGGCATGCCCTGCCCGCCAAATGCCGGGTCTTCCGGCATGGCCAGCCACTCGCCTTCCTTGAAGAGTTCCCAGGCGCGATGAAAGCTCTCAGGCACGGTCACCTGCCCGCCTTCAAATACACATCCTTCCCGGTCTCCCAGTTCCCGGGTCGGCAGGATCTCTTTTACGGCCAAATTTCGTGCTTCTTTGATCACCATGTCGATGGTTTTCCTGGTAAACTCGGCATATTGGTCCACCCTGCTCAGTTGCTCCACATCTAACTGCTCATGGAGCACGAAGTCGACATCCCTTCTATCCGCAATCACCTGTGCCATACCCTCACCTTCCTTTTATTTATCTAAAATCATTTCACTCAATCGCATCGGTGCTGCCGATCCCTTGAATAAACAGATCGACCAGCGGATCGGCCATGGATATGAGATCGTATTTCGTGTCGGAATGCAGCCAGGTGTTGATAACTTCATCAACCGCACCAATGATGAACCGTCGGACCAATCCAAGATACAAGTCCTTTCGGATGCATCCGTCTTCCTGCCCTTGTTCGACGATTTCAGATATCAGATCCAGGTACAACTTCGACATCTCCCGGATTTGTTCTTCAGCCCGTCGACTGGTTTGGTGGGTTTCCGACTGATAAACGATGGCCATATTCCGGTCTTTCTGGAATTCTTCCAGATGTCGGCGGACCAGATTCCTCAGTTTCTCTACGGGATCCTCCACCCGATCCACCTCTTCCCGAAAGCCCTCGAAAACCTGCTTGGTTTTATAGGCAAAAATCTGAACCAGGATGTCATCCTTATTCTTGAAATAGAGGTAGATGGTCCCGTCCGCCACCCCGGCAACTTTGGCGATTTGCGAAATCGTCGATTGAAAGAATCCCTGCTCTGCAAACACCTTAACCGCTGCTTCCAGGATTCGTTGATACTTGTCGTTCTGTTTATTTCGTGTTTTGATGGCGGCCTCCAAGGTCTATTCATAGCCGATGGCTACATGAATGAATATTCATTCATTATCAGATCCGATTTTTCCGTGTCAAGAAAAATCAAGACGGATCTGGAGTCTTTCATCGACATCGATATTTAAATGATATTCAGTACATGAGAGCGTCACAAGGATTTGATCGTGTCATGCAAGGCTGTTTGAGGACCAGGATGGGGACATGAATGAATCTACATTCATTTTTTCCATGGATGTAACCGTTTATAAAATATACGTTCATTAGAAAAATTGGAGCCATGCAATTTTGAGGATAGGTGAAACGGGAGAGAAAGGACGAAGTCAACATGGGTCATTGTGCTGAGCATCCGGAGCGAGAGACATCCTACCAGTGCACGAAGCACGGAATTTTTATGTGTGAGGAATGCATGACCTGCAGAGACCCGGACATCTATTGCAAATACCGGACATCCTGTCCGATACACTTTATGGAGAAAAAAGATATCGACGGGGACCTTGAACCCCCCGTAAAGAAGGCAAGATCGTAAAAAAATACGGGCCTATAACCAATTTTAAGGCCGTTGAAATCGGCCATTCCATCACCCCCACCGATCCTCCCCCATCAAGGGGGAGGACTTTAAACCACTTCAATTTTCTCCCTCCCTTGGCGGCTTGTGGTGAGCGAAGTCGAACCGGAGGGAGTCAGAGGGAGGGGGTATGATCGGCATATTCCTTATTTTTGTTCATAGGCCCGAAAAAATATATTCACTGTTTTGGGTCCTTTTCGCCTTTGCGAGAAGCCCCAAAAGAAAGCGGGGGCCGAAGCTCCCGCTTTTTTTTGATTGTTGTCGCGGAGATGACGATAATGATCACCGATGTATTTCCGATGCAATGCCCTCCGCTTCCACTCGCAGGTGGTCGGACTGCCAGATATTGGTTTCGTTGGCATATGTTTGAAGATTTTTCTGACCAATTTGAACCGACATCTGCATGTCGGCCTGGGCGTCCTCGGTATGGCCGAGGGCCCCATGGGCATTGGCTCGCCCCAGATAGGCGGCTCCATATTCCGGGTCCAGCTCTATCGCTTTTGAAAAATCGGCCACGGCCTGTTCATGGTCACCCAAAGCGGTACGGGCAACACCGCGCAGGTTGTACGCCCTTCGGTTGGCCGGATTTATTTCAAGGACCTTGTCGAAATCGCCAACAGCGTCCCCTGCTCTGCCCGCTCGGGTGAGGGCTGCGCCCCGGCTCAAGTACGCCATTTCAAATTCTGGATCTGCATCCAATGCCCGGGTGAATTCCTCGATGCTTTGCTCCCAATCGCTTTGGCTAAATGCCGCCATACCGGCTTCGAACAGCTCTTTGGCTTTTATATTATGTGTCATTTTCAGACCTTTCGGTTCCAAGCGTTGAATCTTACCTGTTGATGTGAAACATTGTCGTGGAACGACAACTTAGGGTAAAACCGCGTGTAGATCCTGTCAATTAACAGCCTGGAGGGTGTCAGCAAATGAACAGTGCTCCTCAGCGTCGTTGTAGTGTCTGAATATCGAAAGATGGTATTCCTGGTTGGGTTGAACCTCAGGATCCAAGGATTCGAGGATCCAAGGGGTCGAGTGAAGTGCTAAGAAAAAGTCGAGTCCCTCAGTTTATCAATAGAGGCTATCAGCGAAGCCTCCCTGGGAAAAAGCAACTGCTTCACCGACGGATCATCCGTGTCTATTCCCAGTGTCTCCACTGAGAGGCATGGGGTAAAGATCAGTATAGATCTATACATTACAAAGACTTGAACCCTTGGCCCCTTGAATCCTCGAACCCTATTTCACAGCTGGACTTATGAAATTTCAACTAAGGGACTTGATGCAATAATGATTACGCAGAAACAAGCACCTACAAAGTGAAACCGATAGAAATCCTTCTGAATCTTTTTTTTATTGAGCGGGGCTATCTGAATGCAAACCCATTGGTACAGGGAAACCGTCGATCTCTATTTCAATGGTCGATACGAAGCTAAATATGAGGAGATTCTACACAAGCTTAAAAACGTATTCTTGTAAAAGAAAAAGACGGTTGCCTGACGACCACCGTCAAGCCCTAACCCACTGCGGTTTTTGGATGAGATGAATTGGAGAGGAGGCGAAGAGTCTTTTCTCAATTAGGTTGCGGGTAATTTTCGGTTCACGCCGAAAATTACAAAGGGATTATTTTTTCTTCTTTTTGGCCGTTTTCTCTTCAGCAGGTGGAGGCGCTTCCTGCGCGCCCTTTACAGTGGTGGCAACTGTGGCATAAATTTCCCGAAAAGCATCGTGAAACCCGGTGGGCGACAGGCGGCCGGTTTCTATAAATTTAACAACGATTTCTTTAACTGTTCGCAGAATCTGTTCATCCAGGGAAGCCATCGGCATCATCCTAACTTGCTGAAAGGATCGAGAGGTTGTATCTGTACTCGGGAATCACCTGTGGTGTCAAGTCCCAGGGGAATTGACAGTCTTGCCCAGATTCCCTATACCACAGGCCGAATGAAAACGTGTGGAGGTGCCAACCATGTCAGATTTTTCCGAAAAACAGGTTGCCTATACAATTGAATCACCCGATATCGTAAAAACGGATGTATTGGATCCCATCGATTATGCCTATCAGGGAAAAAGAGATATTGAAATCCGGATCGAACACCCGGAGCACACATCTGTCTGCCCCATGACGGGGTTGCCGGATTTCGGTACGCTCTCGATTATATATGTGCCGAACCAACACATCATAGAGCTAAAATCCCTTAAGTACTATCTGCTTCAATTTCGACACGTCGGTATATTTTACGAACATCTGGTCAACCGTATCCTGGATGATCTCGTGTCGGTGCTGAAGCCGAAACGGATGACCGTGGTTGGCCATTTCACCGCCCGCGGGGGAATCACTACAGATGTCACTGCGGTCTTCGAGGAGCGGTCATGACACTCAGGCAAAAATGGTGGATCGTGGCAGTGGTTTTGCTTTGCGGTCTGGTGGCAGGGTGCGGTTTCTATCGAGACCTGCGGGATGCCACTCGGGATCTCAAAGTGATCGAACGACGTCCGGACCGTAATCTCAAGAAGAAGATCGTAATGGCTGTGTTCACAGACCTCACCCCTTTTGAGAAGGGCGGATTCAAAGCCACCTATTCCAAAGAGCTCAGGGAGATGCTCCAGGGGAAATGCGCCGGGAACACATTGTTCGATCACCGGACGCCGGATGCACCGCTTCCCTTGTCCAAACTACCCAGGAATGAAAATGGACTGGTTGACAATCTGGCCGTGGCGGAAATCGGTCGACGCCTGGGTGCCAATGTTCTGCTGATTGGCGCCGTATTCGACATTAGCGGCAAACAGGAAAAACGGGGCATATGGTGGTTCCGGGGAACACGAAGTTATATTCAGATTCAGCTCGTGGTTGAGGGCTACGAGATGGAAACCGGCGCCAAGATTTTGGATGAATCCGTTGTCGGTGAAGTCCGTGTGGACGAATACGAGGTGGAACAGATCCAAGACATTGCAGTCACTCCGAATCCGGCATTGGAGGAAAAGCTCATCGACCTTGCTCGACGACTCGGCAAAAAGGTGTGCAAAGAGGTCGGCAAGTTACCATGGCGAGCGTTTGTGACAGAAGTCGGCGATGAAATCCGAATTTCTGCCGGTACAGTGGCGGGTGTCAAAAAGGGTGCGCGCTTCGATGTGTATGACAATACACGGGTGATGGAATCCAGAATGGGCCAGCAGTTTTTTGTTCCCGGTGGACATATCGGGCGGATTGAAATTACCAGCGTGGATCCAAACAGCGCGACCGGAAAATTAATCTCCGGGGAGCCTCCCGCCATCGGCAATTCGATCCGGGTGGCGTCTAAAAGGAAAAAGTAACAGACTTGTTTCTGAGCGGATTTCTGATATTGAGCAAGCTGAAAATTGGATCTTCTTCATACAAGTATGAGAGAAGGGGCCAAGGATTCGAGGGTTCAAGGATTCAAGTGATGGTTATTTAGGCATTGGATCGGCTCTTGGCATTTCACTGGGCCCCTTGGACCCTTGAATCCTCGAACCCTTGAACCCTCTAAAAATAATTGAGAGCCCTCCCCGAAATCGGCGTCATCCAAGGCGGCAAGGCATAGATCGGCCAATTTTTATCGGAGGGCTCTCAAATCGGTTGAGCTACCGGGTCGATTCGGTAGGTCGAAATGGGTGTTTCCATCCCTTTGACGCTCACCGGCGGGATCGGAGTCGCGGATACGTCCTGATGAGTCCTTTCAAAGGTTGACCGGCTGATGATGATCTCGCCCGGGCCGGCTAGCCCCTGCAATCGCGCCGCAATATTTACCGGCATGCCAATCGATGTAAATTCCTTCTTTCTCAGAGATCCGAGTACCCCGGAAAAAACATCTCCGGTGGAGATTCCGATACCGATCCGGAGCCGCATTCCATTCCGCCTCCGGAGTATCTCATTGATTTCGATGGCCTTTTGCTGCATGACGACGCCGGCTCGAACCGCCCGAAGGGCGTCGTCTTCACGGGGTGCCGGTGATCCGAAAACGACCATAATACTATCCCCGATATGTTTGTCGACGGTTCCGTCAAAGGAATGGGCAATCTCCCCCATTGGCGAAAAATAATGGTCATTTAAAAAGGCGACCAGACTCTCGGGAGGCATTTGCTGTGACATGGCCGTAAATCCCCGGATGTCAGAGAACAGAATGGTCACTTCATGATACTTTGGCGCCAAAACTCCACAAGAGCTGTCTATCTCGCGATAAACTTGTTCTGAAATGAACTGCCTCAATCGCTTCCGTACGCTGATTTCCCGGATCTTGGCCCTCAATTCCACATTGTCAAACGGCTTGGTGAGAAAGCCATCAATCCCCTCATTCGTCGCATCAATGGCCGCTTCCATGGTGGCGTAGCCCGTGAGAATGATCCGGGTGACCTCTGGATTGATCCGCCCGATGGCACACAGGGTTTCCAAACCGTCCATATACGGCATTCTAAAATCGGAAATCACCGTGGCGATCTTTGCTAGGTGACGTTTCAGAAACGCGATGGCCGTCTTTCCATCATGGGCGGTATACGTCTCGTATGGCTCTTTTCGAAGCGCACGGCTTACGGATCTTCGAACACCTTCCTCGTCGTCGATAAATAATAATCCATTCATGACAGGCATTTTGCCCGGAATGTCTGTTCCGGTGACACAGCGGGTGATTCCATAGGGGGTGTTCCGGATCCATCTCTTGAACTATCAATTTTCATGCCAATGCACCGACGTCTTCGAGGCCGGAGCATATGGCTTTCAATGCCCGATATATCTGCTTGGAATAACAGTATTTATTTTCACAACACCGCCCGTTGAGGGGGTGAATAGGGAGCATGTTGAGCGGTTTCAGTAGAAGGGATTCTCCGGAGGGTGCACAGATTCATGTGCAGGCGCACTGAAATCTGTGCAACGCACGTTCCCGAACCTTGCATGAAATCATTCCAGTGAAAGGTTGAATGGGTAGATAGTGAGCGCAATGTGGAATGGGGCAGCCACCGAATTTTTAATGAGATGTGAGGAGATCTTCATAGTGATCTATCGCGGCCACGGCCTCGGTCTTGGTGGAGATCCGTTTGATGGACTCCCGGAAACGACTGCTGTGGGGCAACCCTTTGGAAAACCAGCCCAATCGGCTCCGCATCACTCGGCATCCGTGGCATTCACCCAGATACTCGATGGATGCGGCAAGGTAGCGTCTCATCACGGATAGACGCTGGGCGGTATCTAGGACCGGTAGGGGCTGATTCTGGAGGCGGGCCTTTATCAATGTAAAAATGGCCGGGTTTCCAATGGCGGCACGGCCCACCATGACCGCATCGCACCCGGTTTCATCCATCATGCTGACGGCATCCTCGGGGCTAAGAATATCTCCATTGCCCACCACGGGGATTCCGACCTCCTGTTTGACAGACTCGATAACACGCCATTCGGCCCGTCCCCGGAAGCCCTGTGTGGCCGTCCTGGGATGAACGGCAACCGAATCGACGCCGCAGCTTTCGGCGATTTGACAAATACGAACCGCTTCCTGCCCTGAAGCGTCCCAGCCACTGCGCACCTTAATGGTCATGGGGATGGATACGGCGCGACGCACAGCCGTCAGGATGACCTCCGTATGTTTGAATTCCCGCATCAGAGCCACTCCGGCACCGGTTTTGACCACCTTGCGTACCGAACAGCCGAAGTTGATGTCCAGAATGTCCGCTCCGGAAGCTTCCACCATGGCTGCGGCTTCGGCCATAACATCCGGATCGGAACCGAAAATCTGGACGGACAGAGGCCTTTCTTCCGATGCACTGTCGAGCATCCGGAGGGTTTTCTTCGACCGGTGCACCAGTCCGTTGGCACTGATCATTTCCGAGCAGACCATACCGCATCCGGCTTCTCTGGCAATCAGGCGAAACGGCAAGTTCGTAATTCCTGCCAGTGGGGCCAGGATTGTGGGATTCTCAAGGCATATCGGTCCGATCTTCATGAGCAGGCAGTATCGGGGATTTGCGATTCGGCCGGCGCCGGGTTTGCGTAACAGAAGAGGCAGCGGTGGAAACAGGGATGCAGATGATAGGAGCCGATATCACGGGAGACGCGGCACCGGCATCCCTGGGATATCCGTTGTCCGGAGTCGCGTCTCATCGACAATCTCCCGCCATGGCATCGAACCAGATGCTCACTGGGAATGCAAGCGCCTGCAGTGATATCGGTGTCGCCGGGAAGCCGATCCATAACCTCTTTTTCACAGCACGTCGACAGGTGAATGCCATAACCCGAAAGGGTTTGCCCCATCCGGTCCAATAAAGCGACCTTTTCATCCATCTCCGGTTCGATAAAGGAGAACCGTTTGAGGGTTGAAGTCCGTCGTCGGATCTTTGGATAGTGATCCATGAAGCTGGTGATGCACCGGCGAATCCCCAGTTCTCCCGCGTGCCGGGCGATGATCGGAAAGTCATCCAGATTATGGCGCCGCCGTCCCATATGGCGATAAAAACATATCGGATCAAATCGCCATTGGATACTTTCTGCTCCGAAATCGGATGTGAGCCTCTTTAATTGTTCCAGTCGTTCCGAAAGGCTCGGCACCTGCGGCTCCAGAAACGGCGATTCCGAGTTGATCGTGAAATTGAAATACAGGTGGTATCCCATGTCCTGGAGCCGCTCTCCGTAACGACCCCCGATGAAAGGCCCAAAGTTCTTCGACCAGAATACAATGGTATGGACTCGATCAGGGCCGGCCGGCACGGATGAAACACGCCGGTTGAACGGATTGGTCACTTCGAAGGATCCGGCGACAATCCGATCCATGAACCACGACATGTAGAAAGCGGGAATATCAGTTCGGCGGGATGCGGAAAGGACGATTTTTTCCGCATCGTTCATTTTTTCTTCAAGTCCGTCAGGGAAATGACATTAGCGGAAGCGTTCGGTTCGGAGTCCCCGGTTTGCTTATTTTCTTCCGCATCGATTGTTTCATCCGGGGGGCAAATGACTTCTTCCAATCGAACCCGGTTGCCACCCATGGTGAATTCCGTCCCGTTGATGTAGGCTGATCGTAAGATCCAGGTTACGGGCAGCAGCGGCACCTGGAGCATGAGAAGTTTAACCTGGTACCAGTCCGGTTTAACATCCGGTTGAATCGCTTCGATACGTGCAAACACCACCGGCTTGTCTTCAAAATGAATGAGTACGATGTCGTTTTCAACAGTCATTCGTTGCTTTCGTTTTGAATCAGAGCGTCAAGAATTTTCGGGATATAATCATCGGCCTTTTCGGCAGAAAACGTGGTTGCCCCGGCACCCCGGTGGCCGCCTCCCTCGAATCCTGCCAGCAATTGGCCGACATTGACGTGGCACCCCCAGTTGAAAATGCTGTGCCCCAGGTGAACAACGACTTTTCCCTTATCGTCGTCATGGTGATGGATTTTAACATTGACCACGGATTCGGGAAACAGGGAAAAAACCAGAAAGCGATTGCCGGCGGGTGCTTCATCGAACATGCGAAAATCGGTAACGGACACGTGGCTCTGCATTTCCGTGTGGGCCAGCAGCAGTTCCCGGTATTCATCGTTTTCTTCAATGGTTTCCGCGCATCGCTGCTGAACTTCAGGGTCCGCCATCACCGACGCGATATCTCCGGCACATAACAGGGTGACCAGGTGATTCCAGTAGTCCTCATCATGGCCGGGTATTTTCACCGTCATTGAAAGCAGCACATACGGATAGCGCTCCGGATAGTTAACTTCATCGATGGTCAAATCCGCCGCATCAATTTTGTCCGCCGCTTCCACCAGTTCGGAAAAGTCCTTGGTAAATTGTATACGATAATGATCGTAGACAACCCGTGCCGCTGACGGGGCCATCTCAAAAGCACCTTCAAACGGCGTGTCAATTTCGTTGGTAAAATGATGATCGAACCAAAGGCTGCATCGGTTGTCGAAGGGAAGATTTGCCAGAACATCGCCTTCCCCTATTTCTTCGTGGCCTTTCTGGATATCACTGGGCTCCACCCACTTGACCGGTGGTTGAATATCCAGCACATCAAACAGTAAGACCGCACAAACGATGCCGTCAAAGTCGGGTCGTGTGACAATTCTCATATTGAGTTACCCCTGTGGTATCCTATCGCGTCTGCCAATGGAAAGATCATGCAACGGTAAAACGTCATCGGCCAGCGAGGCGACCCTCTGGATGGAATCATAGGCCTGGGTCGAATCAATGTGAACTCCCGGCGTCACAGCAGGACCGCTCTTGGGAAAATTCTTCTCATTACAACAAAATCCGGTAATCATGACGTTCCCTTGGGCGGTGTTCACGGAAATGGTTTGACCGCCCACCGTGTGACCCGGTGTCAACAGGACGTCGATGCCGTCAAAAAGGGTGGCGTCGCCGTCAACCAGCACCACGTTCGCATCGTCAAGAATATCTGGATAATATCGATGGTCGATGGGATGTGGATGTTTCATAAATTCATATTCGCGCCGCTGTACATAAACATCTGCGTTCCGGCACTTGTAATCGTTTTCACAATGGTCGTTATGTAGATGCGTGTGAATAATTACATCGATATCATCCGGAGTTAGATTCAGCATCGCAAGTGCATCTTCAAATTCATAGATGGGAAATCCACATTCGGCTTCGGCCCCATCCGGCGCCACAAACTGCTCCAAGCCCGTGTCGATCAGAATGTGCTGGTTACTACCGGCGAGGTAAAACGTATAGATGGGAAGCAGGATACGCTTTCCATAGTCCCTGAGATAGGTCATAACTCCCTGGTCTGTCTCGTTGATACCGACGGCCAGCGGATGGATTGTGTATTCCTGCATGGGTGTTTCCCTAAAAAATGAAGTTCTCCGCAGCACGCTGCGGAGTATTAAAACGGAAGCATTCCAATCGAATTAGGTTCATGGGATGCGGTATTAGTACCTGAGTTCTATTTTTACCGCGTTCGGACCGAAGACGTCAACTGCTGAAACCACAATGCGTCATACCCGGTATTACGATTCAATGAATGTATATTCATGTCCGAAAACAACCCTTTGGAAATCTCGAGGCCGATTCCAAAGATGGGTCCGGAGCAGTCCGATTATTGTATAATCACGTGAAATGCATATATTTATTAATATAAAAGCCGGCGGCACGAAAATACACTGATTTTACTTGACACCGAAGGTCGACCCTTGTTAATGAATGAATATTCATTCATATCATACTGTGCGATTTCGCACAACTAAAATCGTGTGACGATTTTATGAAACACAAGGAGGGGATCATGACACGTAAGATCCAGATGGCTGGAGTGATCGGCTCGGGTATCATGGGAGGGGGAATTGCCGCCCTTCTCGCAGCCGCCGGAGTTCGAACGCTCCTGTTGGATATTGTTCCGTTTGATCTGAAGGAGGAAGAGAAAAACGACCCGGTAGCACGGAATCGCCTCGTCAAGTCCGGCCTGGATGCGGCCCTGCTCTCACAACCACCCCTGTTCATGGAATTCAAGGATGTCGAGCGGATCACCATCGGGAATCTCGAAGACGACCTGGAAAAATTGGCGGATTGTGACTGGATTATCGAAGTGGTTGTCGAAAACCTGAAGATCAAGCAGGATCTCCTCAAACGGATCGAATCGGTACGACGCCCCGGAACCATCGTCTCCACAAATACTTCGGGCATTCCTCTGAAAGCCATGTCAGAAGGGCTCAGCCAGGATTTGAGGCAACATTTCCTAGGGACCCATTTTTTCAATCCGGTCCGCTATATGAAACTGCTGGAAATCATCCCCGGCGAAGAGACCTTGCCTGAAGTGTTGTCTTTCATGGCGGCGTATGGAGAAAAAAATCTGGGCAAAGGCATCGTCTGGGCCAAAGACACCCCGAACTTTGTCGGGAATCGAATTGGGGTGCACGGCATCGTCAAAGCCATGCAGTTGATGCTCGATGACGGTCTGTCCATACCGGAAGTCGATGTGCTGTTCGGCCAGGTCATGGGGCGCCCCAAAACAGCCATGTTCAAAACGTCGGACCTGGTCGGTCTCGATACCATGGCCCTTGTGGCCAAAAACACTTACGACCTGGTCCCGGATGATGAACAGCGGGACAGCTTTGTCATCCCCGGGTTTGTCGAAAAGATGATCGAACAGAACCTGCTCGGCAACAAAACAAAAGCAGGCTTCTACAAAAAGGACCTGACTCCCGAATGGGAAGTCATCCGGAAAGTGATCGATCCTCAAACCCTGGAATACCAGGAATTCGGATGGCCGACGTTTCCGTGCCTCGAGGCCGCTAAAAAGGCAAAGACTTTACCGGAAAAACTTCGGGCGGTGGTCTACGGGGACGACAAAGGGGCCGAATTCGCCTGGAAAGTCATTGCCAATGGGCTGATCTATGCCGCCAACAGAATCCCGGAAATATCCGACACCGTTGCCGAGATCGATAATGCCATGAAATGGGGTTACAATTTCGAGATGGGTCCCTTTGAAACCTGGGACGCCATCGGGGTTGCCGAATCCGTTGAAAAAATGGACGCCGAGGGGTTTACGGTTCCGGAAAACGTTCGGGAGATGCTCGCTGCCGGAAACAGTGCTTTTTATAAGACCGAAAACGGACAAACCTATTATTATGACTTTGCAGGCAACACCTACGCACCGATCACCGTCAGCCCGAACATAATTTCTCTCAACGCGCTGAAGAGCACCGGAAAGGTTGTCAAATCCAACAACTCCGCCTCGTTGGTGGATCTGGGTGACGATGTGTTCTGCTGTGAGTTCCACACGCGTATGAACGCCATCAACGGTGAAATCGTCGATTTTATGGGTGAGATGGCCGACTTTGTGGAAGAAAACGGAGTGGGGCTTGTCATCGGCAACCAGGCCGGGGGGATGCCCGGTGCCTTTTCAGCCGGTGGTGATCTCAAATTCATGGGGGAGCTGGCCAAGGCCGGAAAATTTACTGAAATTGACGCCTTTCTGGATACCGCTCAGCAGGGCATGCAACGGGCCCGATATGCCCCCTTCCCCATCGTCGCCGCACCATACGGCATGACCCTTGGCGGCGGCTGCGAGGTCTGTCTGGGCATGGCGGATAAAATCGTGGCCCATACCGACCTCTACATGGGGCTGGTCGAAATTGGGGTCGGATTGCTGCCGGCCGGCGGGGGTTGTCTCAATCTCTGGAAGAAGTTTATCAGTAATGTTCCGGACGCCGTGACCGCCTATGACCTGACAAAATTCTTTATCCCGGTGTTCATGAATATCGCCATGGCAAAATTCTCCAATTCGGCAGCCGATGCCCGGACCAGCGGATTCCTTGGGCCGAAAGACCGGATCATCATGAACCGGGATTATCTGATCGGTGAAGCCAAAAAAGAGGTTCTTAAACTGGTCGACGATGGATATGCCCCTCCGGTCAAGCGCAACGTTAAAGTGGTCGGAGAAGCCGCCCAGGGTATGATTAACAGCGAAATTCACAATATGCTCGAAGGCAAATTTATCTCGGAATACGATGCCTTCCTGGCCCGACGGATTGCGTATGTGATCAGCGGCGGGGATGTCCGGGCCAACAGTGAAATCCCCGAAGAGGTCATACTGAAATTGGAGCGGGAAGCCTTTGTAGATTTCTGGAAGGAAGAGAAAACACAGGCCAGGGTGGAGCACATGCTAAAAACGGGGAAACCGCTTAGAAATTAGGGGTTCGTCCGTGGGCCCGTCACCCGTTTGCCCGCTTGCCCGGCGAAGCCCGAAGGGCGAAGATGGGTTGGCGGGCTTGCCTGGACCAAGCTTCGAATAAGCGAAGACCGGTTGGACGCCTTGCCCTTGAACGTGACCCAGACTTTTAAATTCGCTTTTGGTGGGTTTTAAAGAAGAGCTTGAGAACGAAAGCCCAATTTGAGGTAAGGAACAATTCGAGAATGAGATATTTCTCAGCTAAATTTTTTTTCAATTCATAAAATTTCGAAACGAAATTTTATTAGGAGGATGTTATGAGAGATGCCTATATCGTCACGTCGGTAAGAACCCCCGGCTGCAAGCGGAACAAGGGAGCCTTTAAAGATACGCGGCCTGAGGATCTTCTTTCCTTCATCCTGAGCGCGGCGGTGGAGCGGACCCCGAACCTTGAGAAAGACGCCGTGGAAGATATCATGGTGGGTTGTGCCTTTCCCGAAGCCGAACAGGGACTCAACATCGGCCGGATCGCATCCCAGATCGCGGGCTTCCCCATCGGCACCTCCGGTGCCACCATCAACCGGTTCTGCTCGTCCGGACTTGAAGCGATTGCTCTGTCGGCCTTACGGGTAATGGCCGGCTGGGCCGACATTGCCATCGGCAGCGGTGTGGAGTCGATGACCTACGTACCCATGGGCGGACATATGCCGAGGCCCCATCCGGAGTGGACCCGGATGCATGCGGATATGTATACCTCCATGGGGATTACGGCGGAAATCGTGGCCGAGCGCTACAATGTCTCCCGGGAAGAACAGGACGAGTTTGCCTATAACTCCCAGATGAAGGCGGCCGAGGCCAAATCCAAGGGACTCTTTACCGAACTGGTGCCGACCCCCGCCACCCGTTTTACCCAAACACCGGATAGCACCTTTCAGCGGGAAACGTTCATCCAGAATTTCGATGACGGCATCCGGGAATCGACCACCCTGGAAGGCCTGGCCGGACTGAACCCGGTGTTCAAAGCCAACGGGACGGTCACCGCAGGCAACTCATCCCAGACCACCGATGGGGCGGCAGCGACTATCATCATGAGTGAAGACAAGGTCAAGGAGCTGGGTTTGTCACCCATCGCCAAATTCAAAACCTACACCACCATCGGGGTCCATCCGGACGAGATGGGGGTCGGGCCACGGTTTGCCATTCCGAAACTGCTCGAACGTGCCGGCATGAGTCTGGAAGACATCGGCCTGTTTGAAATAAACGAAGCGTTCGCCGCCCAGGCCCTGTACAGTGTCCGTGAGCTGGGCATCGACCTGGAAAAGGTCAACATCCACGGCGGCGCCATTGCTCTGGGACACCCCCTTGGCTGCACCGGCGCCAAGCTTTGCGCCACTCTGCTGGCCAACATGCAGGCCACCGATGCCAAATACGGCGTGGAGTCCATGTGCATCGGGGGCGGGATGGGCGCGGCTGCGCTGTTTGAGCTGTGCGAATAAATTTTACGCTGTAAAATTTATGAAGCGGGCCGCCCATTCGAGCGGCCCTTTCATTTTTTGCTTCTGTTTCACAATGGCACTGAACAGAAAAGGCCGGTGCTGTGACCGGCCCTATAATGCATGATCCTTATCTTTATTTTTTTCTTCGTGGTCTTCGTGTTCTTCGTGGTGGTACAAACACCTATTTTTCAGTGCTGGCGTTCACCACTTCACCCTCTGCGTCTGTATTCTCCGGGGGCCGGGACCAGTACAGGTCTCCGGTGGGTTGGCCGGCGGCAATCATCTCCGATTTGTTCACCCAGCCGCCGCCCAAGGCCTTGTAGAGGTTGACGTACGCACTCAGATACTGCCGCGTCAGATCGGACAACTCCAGTTCCGCGTTGAAGAGCTGTCGCTCAGTTTCCAGAACTTCAAGGTAACTGGTCACACCCTGGTCATAGCGTTTCTTCGACAGCTTATTGGCATTGGCAGCGGCATCCCGCTGGTTGGTCACCGCTGTAATCTGATTTCTGAAGGTGGTGATTTCCACCAGGGCATCTTCCACCTCCCGGAAGGCGGTCAACACGGTGTTCTCATAGCGAAACAGGGCCTGCTGTGTCTTTTCCTTCTCAATGTCGACCCGCCGGGCATTCTGGCCGAAATTGAACACCGGTCCCAGCATCGTCCCCTGGACCTGCCACACGCCGCCCTCGGTGGAGATCCCCGACAGCTCGTTGCTGGCGGCCCCTACCAGGCCTGTCAGGGTAATAGACGGAATCCGCATCGCCACCGCAATGCCGATCTGCTCGGTCTGGGCCTTGAGTAGATACTCTGCCTGGGCGATGTCCGGTCGCCGTTCCAGGAGACTGGACGGCAGGCCGGTGGGGATCTCCGGTGGGGCTTTCTGGGTTCCCAGGTCCTTGCCGGTTTTGACAGCCGCCGGCAGCTCCCCGAGCAGAATGCTCAAGGCATTTTCGGTTTTCGCGATGGATCGTTCGTAAAGCGGAATCGATGCCGCTGCGATCTCCATTTGGATCTGGGACTGGTTGACATCGATTTCCGGAATAATGCCCTTGTCGAAGCGCTGCTGGATGATATTCAGGCTCCCTTGTCGGGATTCAAGGGTCTTTTTGGAGACGGCCAGGCGTTGGTGGAAATCGAGCAACTGGTAGTAGGAGCCGACAACATCCGCGATCAGGCTGATCTGAACAGCCTTTAAACCATATTCGCTGGCGAGCAATTCGGCCCGGGCCGCCTCGGTGGCCCGCCAGAACTTGCCCCAGAAATCGATTTCGTAGCTCAGGGGCAGTCCGACAAAAGCCGTGGTCTGGGTATTGTCGGTTTTGCTGCCGGTCTCCGTGATGATGTTTCCGGTACTGGCCCCGGCGACCACGTCCAGGCTGGGATATTGATCGGCACGGGTGAAACCGAGGGCAGCGCGGGCCTGGAGCACGCGGCTGGCCGCGATTTTCAGATCCCGGTTGTTTTCCAGTGCGGTGGTGACCAGGTCGTAGAGGACGGGATCGTCGAACAGATCCCACCATTTCAGGTCGACCGCCTGGTCGACCGGTTCTGCTTCCATCCGGTAGGTTTCGGGGGTCTCGACCTCCGGTTTCTGATAATCCGGTCCGACGGCGCACCCGGTCAGCAACATCAACCATCCCGCGATCAGGCATCTAGCGGTTTTAATCACTCGCAACACGTTCATCGCCTTTTGTTAATTGGTTGGTTTGACGATCCCGTTTCTTTTCATAGCCAAAAATTTTCCCGATCATGACAAACAGCATGGGGTAGAAGAACACCCCCAGCAAAGTGGCCAGAGTCATGCCTCCCAGCAGGGCCATGCCCATGACTTTTCGGGCTTCCGATCCGGTTCCCGTAGCAAAGACCAGCGGGAGCACGCCCAATATAAACGAAAAGGCGGTCATCAAAATGGGACGGAATCGGGAACGGGCCGCCTCGATGGCCGCCTCGATAAGGGTCATGCCCTCCTGGAATCGGATCTTGGCAAATTCCACGATCAGGATGGCGTTTTTGGCCGCCATGCCGATCAGCATCACCAGGGAGATCTGGGCAAAAACATTGTTTTCATAGCTCAGGTCGAACTGCCGCATCACCAGCACGGCGCCCATGGCGCCCAACAAGGCAAACGGCGTTCCCAGAAGGATGCTGGCCGGAAGGGACCAACTTTCGTACTGGGCGGCCAGAATCAGAAAGACAAATACCAGCGAGAAGGCAAATACGATGACCACGGATCCGGACGCCTGCTTCTCCTGGAAGGACATGTTGTTCCATGAATAGGTCATTTCCGGGGGAAGGACTTCTGCGGCGACTTCTTCCAGCGCGGCCGTGGCCTGGGCCGATGTGTATCCCCTGGCCGGGCCGCCGGAGAGCTCCACGGCCCGAAACAGGTTAAAGCGGTTCGTGAAATCAGGTCCTGACACATCGTGAATATCCACAAAGGCCGCCAGGGGAACGCTCACGCCCTCGCTGTTTTTGATAAAGAACAGATTGACCTGCTCCTGGTTCTGCCGGAACTCGGGTTCGGCCTGGATGTAGGCCTTGTACAGTCGGCCGAAACGGTTGAAGTCGTTGACGTAGCTCCCGCCAAGGAAGGCGCCAACGGAAGTGTAAATGTCTTCGAGCTTTATGCCGGCCTTGAGGATCTTGTCCCGGTTGATGTCGATAAACTTCTGTGGAACGCTGGCGCTGTAGGGAGTAAAAACGCCTCCGATCTCCGGCCTTTCAACGGCGGCTTTGATAAAGCGGCCGGCCTGCTGGGCCAGGTACGCCGGCGGATTACCGGCTGTATCCTGGAGCATCATGGTAAATCCCGAAGCATTGCCCAGGCCGGGGATGGCGGGCGGACCGAATGCAAACACCCGGGCTTCATTGATGGTGCCCATAAACTCGATGTTGAGCTGCCGGACCAGGTCCAGGGCCGTTTTTTCCCTCAGGCTCCAGTCCACCAGGGAAATAAAAAGAATTCCGGTGTTGGACGAATTGGCGCTGGTGAGCATGTTGAAACCGGCCGCCGTGGTGACAAATTCGACCTCCGGGTGTTTTTCGACGATCTTCTCCAGCGTTTTGGCCACCGCATCCGTGCGCTGCAGGGAGGCCGCATCCGGCAGCTGGAAATGGACGAACAGATAGCCCATGTCCTCTTCCGGCATGAACGCGCCCGGCAGAACCTTGCCCACAAGGCCGGTTGCCCCCAGAATGACGCCGATGAAAACCATCCCCAGGACGATTTTACGGGTCACTACGCTGGCGAAGGTCATGTAACCGTCGGTGGACCGGTCGAAGGCCTTGTTGAAAACCTTGAAAAAGGCGCCCAGGGGACCCCGGTAGGGTTTAGACTTTTTAAGCAGCAGGGCGCACAGGGCCGGGCTCAGGGTCAGGGCATTGACGGAGGAAAAGGCGACGGAAACCGCAACCGTAATGGCGAACTGCTGGTACAACCGGCCGGTGATACCGGCCATGCCAGCCACGGGTACAAACACGGCGATGAGCACCAGGGTGGTGGCGATGACCGGGCCGGTCACTTCCTTCATGGCCTGGATGGTGGCCTCTTTGGGGTTCATCCCCTTTTCAACGTTGACCTGCACGGCCTCCACCACCACGATGGCGTCGTCCACCACAATGCCGATGGCCAGCACCAGCCCCAACAATGACAGGACGTTGATAGTGAATCCCAGCAGGGGAAACAGCATGAATGCGCCGACCAGCGAAACCGGGATGGCGATGGTAGGAATCAGCGTAGCGCGCCAGTCCTGAATGAAAATAAACACCACGAAGATCACCAGGGCCAGGGCGATAAACAGGGTTTCAACGATTTCCTTGATGCCGGCAGTGATCGGTTTGGAGGTGTCCAGCGAGATATCGTATCGCATGCCGCTAGGGAAGACGTTGGAGAGCTGATTCATGGTCTCGATGGATTTTTCAACCAGCTCGACAGCGTTGGAACCGGGGGACTGATAGAGGGCGATGACGGCCGCTTTCCGGTGGTTCAACCGGGTAAATCCATTGTACGTCTCAACGCCCAGCTCCACCTTGGCGATATGCTTGATTTTCACCTGTGCTCCGCCTTCGGTGGTGCGAACCACAATTTCGCCAAACTCCTTTTCCTCCTGCAACCGTTCGGGAAGACGCACCGTGTAGGTAAATTCGGTGCCCGGCGGGGCCGGTTCGGCGCCGAACTTACCCCCGGGAACGATCACGCTCTGGGCCCGTATGGCATCGACGATTTCAGGGACGGTAATCCCCATCCGGGCCAGGCGGTCGGGCTTGATCCAGATCCGCATGGAATAATCGCTGGCCAGCAGAACGCTCACCCGTCCGATACCCCGGATACGCGCCAGCACATCCTTGATGTTGATCAGGGCATAGTTGCCCAGAAAATCCTGCGAGTAGCGGTCGTCCTCGGAGGTCAGGGTGATGATCGTGAGAATGTTGGGCAGGGATTTTTCCGTGGTGACCCCCAGTCGCTTGACCTCCTCGGGCAGCTTGGCCGTGGCGGCAGCCACCCGGTTCTGGGTAAAAACCGTGTTCATGTCCGGATCGGTCCCCACCTCGAAGGAAACCTGGATCAGCATGGTGCCATCATTGGCGTTTGTGGATTTCATGTAGAGCATGTTTTCTACGCCGTTGATCTGCTGCTCAACAGGTGTGGCCACCGACTGCTCCACGCTGACCGCGTTGGCGCCGGTGTAGGTGGCACGCACTTCCACCACGGGGGGGGTGATGTTGGGGTACTGCTCCATGGGAAGCGAGAGAAGAGAAACGGTTCCCACGATAACAGTGATAATGGCGATGACCATGGCGACAACCGGCCGCCTGACGAAGAAAGAGCCCATGGATGTCTACTGTTTTTCTTTCTCGGAGGTTTTGGGGGAAACGGCTTTGGGGGTGACCACCGCACCGTCGGCGACTTTCTGGAGACCTTCAAAGACGATTCGTTCGCCCGCCTTGAGACCTTCGCGAATCAGGAAACTGCTTCCGATCTGAGGCCCCCGCTCGATTTTGCGCTCTTCCACCTTGTTGTCATCGCCGACAACAAAAACCCGCGTGATGCCCTGCAGGTCGGACACGCAGCGCTGGGGCACCAGGATGCCGTTTTCAATGGTTTCGGAGTAGGTCGTTATCCTGGCGAACTGGCCCGGGCGAAGGAGTTCCTCCGGGTTCGGAAACGACACCTGAACCTGTATCGAACCCGTGGTGGGATCGACACCCCGGTCGACGAAGTCGAATGTTCCTTTTTCCGGATAGAGCGATCCGTCGGCCAGGTACATTTGGAGGGTCGACGGTTTCGCCTGTCGGGAATCTACCGGCTCCTGTTTCGCCTGTTCCAGTTCCTGTATGCGTCGGGCGACCTGCAGAAATTGGTTTTCCGTCAGATAAAACAACACCCGCACCGTGGAAATGTTCGAAACCGTGTTCAGGATGACGGGATTGGGGGAGCGCCCCACAAAATCGCCCACCTTGGCCTGGGTTCTGCCGATGATGCCGTTGATCGGGGATTTGATGCGGGTGTAGCTCAGATTGATTTTGGAGGCCCTGAGGTTGGCCTCGGCAGCCTGTACCGATGCTTCGGCGGCCTCGAATTCTGCCACGGCGCTGTCCAGATCGCTCTCGCTGACGGCCTTGGCTTTCGCCAGGGGCCGGATCCGGTTCAGATCGCTGGTGGCCTTGGCCAGCATGGTCTTGGCCTCGGCCACCCGGCTCATCATGGCCGCCACGTCGGCCTCATAGGGTTGGCTTTCGAGGGTATAGAGCAGTTGGCCGGCTTCGACTTCCCCGCCTTCCTCGAAGTGAATCCCTTCCAGGAATCCTTCGACACGGGCCCGGATGGCGATGTCCTCGGCCCCCAATACTTCGCCCACAAATTCGATGGGGACCAGAACTTCCTGGGCCTCGATGGTGACGACGCTGACTTCGGGAGGAGGCGGCCCCTGGGCCTGGTCTGCCTTCTTGCCGCAGCCGATCAGAAGGGCAACCATCCCCAGTAAAAAACCTATCTTGAAAAGATTCGATCCGTGCATGAGCACCTTTGTTGGTTTTGGGTTGGTGAGTGGTGGTACGATAAAACGAGGATTTAAACGTAGTGCCCCATCCGAATAGCATCAAGACGTATAGGGGTCAATACCCTAAATGATATCAGTGACATCATAAAGCGGCAGCATATGATGATTGGATCGCTTTGCTTTGAACAACCAGACCGGACGCAATGAAATTCTGATACAAGATCCAAAGCCCAAGATTCAGGAGAAGGACGGATACAGGATGCAAGTTACAGGATACAAGACAAAAGGCACTGTACCTATATCCCCGCCTATTCTTGAATCCTTGTCTCCTGAACCGTTTGTCTGCTGTATATCCTGAAACTTGCGCCCGTGAATCTTGAGTCTTGCTTCATGCACCCAAGTTCATTGCATCATGCATCTTGTATCTGTTGTATCCTCAATCATGTTTCTTGGATCTTGAATCCCTTCCAATGCATTCAGCGGCCAGAGGGCTGTTCACACGGCTGAGTTTCCATTCGTTACGCCTCAATCATACTTCTTCAAAACCACCATTTCCATAAACCGTCGGACGGATATCGGCCGTACACCCCTTTCTGCGTTGGCTGCGCCGATCTCAAAGGCAATCTTCCACTGGCGCATCAAGTCTCGCCAGCCTCGGAACAGGCGGTTGTCCGGATCATAGACATGGGTGGCTTCGGAAGTGACGCCGTTCAACTCCAGTACCTTGATGTTGTTTCCCTGCTGGAAATCTTCCACCGAAGGCACCCTCACATCGTAGCGACCGAAGTAAAAACCGTTGAACCTACGGCCGATGCTGTCAAAGGCCGATGTCATTTCCGGTGTGATCAGTCCGCTGCCATCGAGAAAGAGGGCCCCCCGGGCGTGGGTGCCCACTTCCACTATCTCGATCTCCTCTCCGGCGCTCGGAACATCGAACAGACGCTTCCTGTGCACACGGAAGTGAAGCGGTGCTAGGCAAACGGCCCTGTCGTCCAGCAAAATAAGCTCCTCCAGGGTATGTTTTCCGTTACCGGTCAAATACAGACGCCGCTTGTCGGTGATGGAGAAAATGGTGCCTCGATCCTGTCCCGGATAGCGATAGTAGAACACCCCGTACTCGCGCCCCTGGATGTACTCCTGGACGATGGTGTCCTCGATTGTCTCTTCAAGATAGCGGTGAACCTGGTCCATATCGCGGGCCACCGTTACTCCCTGGCCGCGCTGACCCACGTCGGGTTTCAAAATGATCGGATAGTTAAGATGCCGGTCATCCATGAACACGCTGATCTTGTCCAACTGCTGTTCCTTCGGCACCTCCTTTTCGATGAGGATAAAAGACGCCACACCGTCGGAAGAGACAAGATTCTTCAGGATATCCGATTTGGATTCCCCAATGATCCCTCCGGCCGGCATCCCCGGATTGGCCGCGGTGAATACAGTAAAGTTTCGGTGCCGAAGTCCCAGAAACAGGATGTAGCCGACAATTGGGATGTAGAACACCTGGACCGGCCAGAATTCCCAGCGCGCCAGGTGCCGAAATTTGGATAGCATCAACCGCCGCCCCCGAAAGCTGGATAACGGTACCAGGATCCGGACACCCAGCCACAAGAAGAACACGGTGGCCAGAGCCACCCAGATCGCGTACTGCTCGAACACCGGGTAAAAAGAAAGGATGCGGCTGCCAACCACCGTGGACAGCCCCACAAGCGCCGGAGTCCACAGCAACGCCGCAAAACCGAAATAGACCGTAAAGGTCGCCAGGCTGCTGCCGAGCATGCCGGCGGTGACATATGTCGGCAGGCGGCTGCCCGGTAAGAAACGGCTGATTAAAATGATCGCCGGTCCCCGTGCCCGGAACCATTCGGCCGATCGCTCGATATCCTCCGTTGATATCAGCCATTTGAGTGGAGCCTTTCCCAAAGCCGGCCGGCCGATGTATCTGCCGGCCAGAAACAGCAGAATATCTCCGACCACAATTCCGACAAATGCCGCGGCTGCCGCCGGAACAAATTCAATGATACCGCGTGCCGCCATCATTCCGGCACCGATACAGGCAAGATCCTCGCTGATCAGAGTGGCCAGGGCGATGAGCACCATGTACATGATCAGCAGTGGACCTTTAGCAGGGGTCAGCATCACCGTCGACATGAAATCACTGGCGGATTTCACCCGCTCCGGCTCGGCAGCCGCCCGGGTGACTCCCCTTCCCGCTTCCACCCGAACGATAAACTCGGCCACTTGGGCCGTAACGAGATCCGGCTGCTCGAACATCAGCAGGTGTCCGCCGTCCAAAAGACGAAGCTCACTTTGTGGAACCAGCCGGTAATGCTCCCTGGCGGCCACCGCCGGCACCAGAGCGTCCGAAGCCCCGTGCCATATCAGCATCGGCTGTTCTATTTCCCGGAGCAGATCCCGTAACGGGCGCTGATCGCTTTCGTAAAAATTTCGGGCGTAATTCGTGTTGACAGGAAACCGATCGAGCCAGCCGAAGTGAGGGGTCCCTTCCTGAAGCAACCACAACATGGCCAGTTGAGTCCCGTGGAGGGCCCGGTTCAGGTGGTAATCCCCCAGCAATTCCAGCTCCTGCACGCCAATGGAGGAAATCAGGCTCAGAGAAGCCACCCGTTCCGGGGCCTCGGCGGCCAGATGGATGGCCACACCCCCGCCCATGCTATAACCCACCAGGTGCGCCTGTGAAATTCCAAGCTTGTCCATGAACAGCAGAAGATAAGCTGCATGTGCTTTTATGCTGTAATCTGGAATATGCTGGGTGGAGGTGCCAAGACCCGGCAGGTCCGGCGCCAGAACACGCCAGGCCTCCGGCAGTTTCTGAATCAGATTGGTAAAGACGTGACTGGCCGCCATGGGGCTGCCGTGAATGAGGAGAACAACCGGCGAAGCATCCGGGTTCGTGGGTTTTGTATCCAGATATCGGATGGTGACCGGTGTAGCTGACAAAAACGAATCACTAGCTGTGGGTATGGTAACCGAAAGTTGGCTCGAAATTCCCGGAGGTGGGTCCGGCAATGACACCCGGTACAGGTGGGACGCCAGCAAAAGAAGGCAATACCCAACCAGCAGCCAGAATAACGGTCTCCGGTACAGCGAAGGTCGCTGAGGCTGTCCTCGGTTATCCATAGAACACGCAGGCTGATTGGGTGCCTCGAACATTTTTTATTATTTCCAAACAGCAAGGCGATCCAGAATCGTGTGTGAATAAAAAAATCCGAAATCCGAATCTCGAAATACGAAACAAAAAACAAAACCCAATAACCAAATTTTTCAAAACCCTAAGAACTACGGACGCGCCTATTTGGAATTTTGGACTTTAGATTTGCGGTATTGTTTCGGATTTCGAGCTTCGTGCTTCGAATTTTACAGAAGAGTTAAAACCGCTACTCTATAGTTGAATGCTGTAAACGACGATCCGCCAGATTAATGGCATATCTTTATGTGGATTGTGTTCGCCAGTATGCGAGCGTGGATGGCGCGATACCAAAATCTTTGGGAATGGTCACCCCTAAAGAATGCAGAATCATTGCCACGATGGCATAGTGGTGAACGGTATGACTGGCCAGAAACTGGAGCTCGCGCCCAACCGATGAGGGGCTGTATTCGATGGCAGGATCTCTCTCCCCGCAGTCGTCATTTTTACTGACGAGCTTGGTGTCCGGGTGGGCGACACGCTTGAGCGCGTCCATGGTCTCATGAATTTTTTCAACAGCAGCTTTCCGGCTCGATTCCACGTCCGGAGACCGCTGCCGCGCATCATAGTTGACCCGATCATTCTTCACACCAAGAAAGGCCGCATAGAAATCCAGGATATGACGAACATGCTTTCCCACACCGCTGCTAAAGATGGGGTGCTCATTGCTGGTGTACTGATCATCCGTAATCTGCTCGATCAGGTCGACGGCTTGTTGAAGGGCCGCCAGGTTTTCCTGAATCAATCCGTCTTGCGGTTTCAATTTCGGCCTCCTCCCATTCGCAAGTGTTATGATTCGGGACGATCAAGGGGATGCCTCTGCCGATCCTTCGATAACGGTCAGACTCATTTCCTCAAATTCAAATGAAAGTTCCCGGAGTTGTTTTATATCGATGTTTCGGCCGTTTAACTCGGCGGCGCCACATCCGTTCCAGAACTTAGTCGTTCGACCTTTAAAAAACTGACACTCCGGCTGCCCGGAAATAATGATGCCCCTTTCAAGAAAACCAGGGCCCAATTCACGGGCAATCACATTAAACAGCTTTATTTTGATTCGCCCGTCCTGCTCACAGGTGTCGTCTCCGGCATCACAGGAGATGGTTTTCCGCATGGGCGCCAGATGCCCTCCTTTTCTGAGGGTCGAGCCCACAAGCCCCGGCATGGCGGCAGATAAGCTCAGTACCCCGCCATCCGGGACTGAAGTCCGATCCACGTCATCGACCGGTTTTCCTTCCAGAAACAGCGTTTGCACCCGGTCATCCAGATAAGCATCGGTCACCCCCATCTGCCGGCAGAGGACGTCGCGGATGCTGCCGCCAGTCACAGCGTTTACCCAGAACCCGGCGCCGAGGATCGGATTCAGACGACGCACCCAGCCGGGATCTGCTTTTAAAATAAAGGATATCATCCTACAATTCCTATAGCTTTATGGATTGCCTAATAATCACTAACTCTCTGAAAACAGTCAAGAAAAAAAGGGAGCACGTTCACGTGCTCCCTTTGATTCACTTTATACAGTGTTTGTTACCAGTTGAACACCTCGTCGAGATCTTCATCCGAAACTTCAAACGTGATGTTGTGGGGAGGCAGCGCTTCGGACTTCATGTAGGCCGGCAACCGGTCGTCTTTCTTGGTAAAGCCGGCACGGGCGTTGAAATCACGCTCGATCTCGAGGATCTGTT